>VYLZ01000009.1_pt1 | contig 266530 bp, 222 predicted proteins | sample 5115361 | NCBI WGS metagenome assembly VYLZ01 (sample SAMN12291805, study PRJNA351875) | freshwater metagenome | isolation source: freshwater lake | place: USA: Michigan, Sixteen Lake | collected 2013-08-07 | reverse complement strand
CGAGGGCAAAACCGGTGACTAGGGCTAAGTCGTAACAAGGTAGCCGTACCGGAAGGTGCGGCTGGATTACCTCCTTTCTAAAGAAACGCTTCGTCTTCACGGCGAAGTAATTAAGCTTTGAATGTGTTAGCTTATGTATACCGATCTGCTTCCTCCCCACCTCAATTTTATAGTGTGTCTATCCTATCCTTTAAAAGGGGGATTAGCTCAGTTGGCTAGAGCGCCTGCCTTGCAAGCAGGAGGTCATCGGTTCGACCCCGTTATCCTCCACTCTTTAATTAGTAAGCCCCATTTAGGGGCTTTTTTATTGCTGGGTTAAGCTAGCGCAGCCTATATACTAACACGTCAGTTTCGCAAGACATGATTAGTCCGGCTTGAGGGGTAAACAATTTGTTACTTTCGGTTATTCTTTTTTGCCTCTATGTCAAAGCAAAACTCCTCCGACACCCTGAGTCGAGTTACAGGTGCGGGCATGCTCATAAGCATTGGTGTCGTGTTTGGAGATCTCGGTACCAGTCCTCTGTATACACTGCCTGCCATTTTGCGCGGTGGCATCATTTCCAGAGATATAGTGCTGGGTAGCCTTTCCGCAGTAATTTGGACACTTACCCTGCTCACATCGGTAAAATATATTCTGCTAACATTACGCGCCGATAACCAAGGTGAGGGGGGGATCTTTTCACTCTATACCCTTGTGTGGCATGGTGGGCGCTGGCTGCTGTGGCCTGCCATAATTGGTGGTGCTTCGTTACTTGCTGATGGCATACTCACGCCGCCCATCTCGGTAGCTTCGGCCATTGAGGGGCTTCATGTGTACTTCCCACAGCTGGATACTGTACCTATCGTAATTGCAATTCTGCTACTCCTTTTCTTTTTTCAGCAGTTTGGCACAGATAAGCTAGGCCGCGCATTCGGGCCAGTTATGGTAGCATGGTTCTTATTTATTGGAGCAATAGGAAGCTGGGCACTTATACAGTATGGCGGCGGTGTGCTGGTGGCACTGAACCCTATGTATGCTATACGGCTTCTCACAGATGTGCCAGAAGGTTTTTGGCTATTGGGTGGTGTGTTTTTGTGCGCGACGGGTGCCGAGGCTTTATATGCTGACATGAGCCACTGCGGCCGCGGTAACATTCGCGCCAGCTGGATATTTATTAAAGTGCTGCTTATCCTTTCTTACGCAGGTCAGTGTGCCTGGCTGCTTAGCCATGAGGGAGAGCGGCTGGGTAACATAAAACCTTTCTATGCCATTGTGCCTGAGGCAATTCTTCCTTTTGCCATTGGCCTAGCTACATTGGCCACCATAATTGCTAGCCAGGCACTTATCAGTGGATGTTTCACACTTGTAAACGAGGCCATTCGCCTGCAGCTCTGGCCACGTCACAAAGTAGTATATCCTACAAACCTCAAAGGGCAGCTGTATATACCAGCGGCAAATCTGATGCTATGTGTGGGGTGCATTGGTGTAGTGCTGCACTTTCGCGAAAGCCAATACATGGAAGCCGCATTTGGTCTGGCAGTTACCATAACAATGTTATCAACTACGGTATTGATAGCAGCTTGGCTTAGGCTAAAGAGATATGCAATGATAGGCGTACTGCTGGTTACAGCAGTATTCGTTGCAATAGAACTTTCCTTCCTTGTTGCAAACATGAAGAAATTCCCAGAAGGAGGTTGGATTAGTATTCTGATTGGCACGTTGCTATTGTTCATTATGGTAGTATGGCATAATGCCAGGAAAATCCGCAGTCGCTTTGTACAAACCACATCAATAAAGCCTTATTTCGATACAATTAGCAGCTTATCAGCAGATGAAAAAATTCCTAAGTATGCCACCCATCTGGTGTACCTTACTGCAAGCAATAGCCAAGATGAGGTAGAGCTTAAGGTCATGCACTCTATCTTGAACCGGACACCGAAGCGGGCAGATATTTATTGGTTTTTACATGTAGAGGTGCTAGATGAACCGTATGGTATGCGCTACCAGATTTATAAGCTCCTTGACCAGGACCTATACTATATTCGTTTTAAACTGGGGTTTCGCATAGAGCCACGGTTGAACATGTTCTTCCGCATGGTTGTAGAAGAGATGGTAGCCCAGAAAGAAGTTGACATCACCAGCAGGTATCACTCTTTGCAATCGACGCATCATGTAGGCGACTTTCGCTTTGTGGTTCAAGAAAGTTTCCTATCGTATGAAAATGAACTAAGCCCCTTTGATAAAATTACAATGGGTGCATACATGGCATTGCGGGGCTTCAGCCAAAACGAGCAAGCCAGTTACGGGCTTGACCTGAGTAATGTTACGGTTGAGAAAGTGCCTATGATTATTAAGAGGCCTGAAAATATTGAGTTGGTACGTGAAAATGTAGAAAGAAAGACTTAAGGATTTCGCCCAAGCATAAAATCGAATGATGCTTTGATAATAGCCCGTGCATTTGGCCATCTCTTTTCCAGGCATCTTTTTATGGCCCGCACACTATTGAACATCAATATTGTGGGTATCCAATAGAAGTAGTTTTTGCCCGCATACTTAAGTGCATTCCTGGTATAGTAATATTCAGCGAGGTAACCACGACCAATACTGCTGCCTACTTTGTCATATACCCGGGTAGTGCTTATGCTTGATAAAGTATAGCCTGATCTGCGCGCCATTGAGCACCAATCTGTTTCTTCCCAGTATAAAAAATAGGATTCTGGTAATACTCCCACCTCTTTATAGGCTGAGAGGGAAGCAATCATACACCCCCCAACAATAAATTGAAGCGATAACTCTCTTGTAGGCTCGGTTACAAGTTTTACAATGCCAAGCGGATTGATTACGTAAGCACCACCAATATGTAAGAGATGCGAACGATTGTAATAGTCGTAAGTAAGAATCCCCCAAATGGTTTTTGTTAGGTTTGTGGAGCTTTTCTCAATACGGGCAGAAACAGCCGATAATGTAGTGGATTCAACATACACATCAGGATTTAGTAGCCATGCAAAGGAATTGCTATTTATCTGTTCATGCGCTATCAATTTTCTTAGAACTAGATTATTCCCAGCGGCAAACCCTTCGTTTTTTTCAGACCAAATAAAGGTAAGTAAGGTATCATCAAGGAGGTGGGTATTCTTGTATAGTTCTTCTTCTGTAAGTGTCTTGAATTTAAATCTGGGGTGTTGCCTAGCTTGTGTACTTGCCCAATTGAGTAGCTGCACCCTAGAGTCATTGGGGGAAGCATTGTCTACTACAGCCACACTAAAATGCGGGTAGTCGCTGTTGAATAGGGCGGTTAGGCATTCACAGGTGTCACTCCAATTCTTATAGTTTACAATGATGATATGAAAGTGAATGGGTGTAGCGTGCAACATGATTACTTGTACAAATATTTTAATAAAAGCAGGTTGTCTGATGGGCTCACTACAATCCCTTTTACATCAGCACCATATAACCTAATCGTTTTGTAATAGAATAGCGGGATAAGCGGTGCCTCCCGGAGCCACAGGCGCTCCAACCTGTGCTGTAAATCAGTATGTTGTTTTTCTGTTTTTGCTTCACATAACTGCGTGTAGAGTTTGTCGTAAGCAGGATTACTGTAGCGTGTGGTGTTGGGTCCTGCCGGTGCCTGATTGGTGCTGCTGAGTAAGGCCAGAAAGTTCTCAGCATCTGGGTAGTCCGCTACCCAGCTTGCACGCCACAGGTGCGCTTTGCCTGTATAGATAACTTCACGTGCTGCGGCGCCCTCCACGAGCTCTATCTCTACCTGTATGCCTACCTCAGCTAAGCTGTTTTGGACAAATTCCGCCAGATTTTGGTAACTTGGAGAGGCTGTTAGCGTTAGAGTTGCCAAGCCACGCCCTCCAGGGTAGCCAGCTTCTGCTAGCAATTTTGCTGCTTGTTTAGGGCTATAACGGTACCCATCTACTTTAGCACTATCATAGCCGGGCATACCCATGGGTACGAGTCCAGCATAGGCAGGTGTAGCCGTATTGTTCCTCAGGTAGCGTACTAGCTTTTCGCGGTCTAATGCCAGAGCAATTGCACGTCGTACGCGTACATCAAGCAGTGGGCTTCTTGAATGGCCTTCCGCGGTCCTTACATTTTGCGTAAGGCAGCCAAGGTATTCTGTGGTAAGCTGCGGGCAGGTCACTAGCTGTATTTTACCCGTGTAAGCGGGTTTGAGCGCTCCTTCAGGTGTGAGAAGTTCGTCTTTCAGCGTAGGTTCTAACCCTTCTATAAAATCCAGGTTTCCGCGTAACAGTTCCTGTAATGCCGTAAGCCGGTTTGGGATGAAACGAATGGATACAGCTTTTAGCTTGGGTAAACCTGCTTCAAAGTAAGCGGGGTTGCGATGCAATATCAACTGTCGCCTATCCTGCCATCGCTTGAGCAGATAAGGGCCAGTACCTACCGCGTGTGCACGAAATGCTTTCCCATATAGCTTTACTGCCTCCATCGGTACCACGAAGCAGTATGGCATAGTGAGCAGTGCGAGAAAGGGTGCAAACGGCTTTTCGAGGGTAACAACAAAGGTGCTATCGTTAGGGGCTGCAAACCCTTTTACTGTTGCTTCATCGCCCTTCTGAAACCCCTTTACACCAACAACGCGGTTATTAAAAATCCACTGGCCAGGTGATGCAGTGGCAGGTGAACAGATTCGCGTAAAACTGAAGACAAAATCTGACGCAGTTACAGTGCGCGTGCGGGCTGCACCGAAGCAGGTATCTGCATGGAACTTCACATCCTTTCTTAAGTGAAACGTGTAAACTTTTCCATCTTCACTTACATGCCATCGCTTAGCCAGTGCAGGTGTTGGGCGCAGGTTGCTATCAAGTTCTACCAGCCCGTTGTAGAGTTGGCTGGTTACCCATACCATGCTTTGATCACGCGAAAAAGCGGGGTCCAGGCTGGCTGGCGGAACGGTTAGATTCATCCGGAATACAGAATGTTCTGCTTCTAAGCTGTTATTCAGCGTGTGAGTTGGCTTATCTACATCGCCACAGCCCATGAATGAGCCAAATACCAATGCAAACGCTACTATTTTGTAGCGGCGCCATATTAAATCAACACACTGTTGAAAGGCTGGTTTATGGTGCTTCATCCCCTGCTAAAATATCTAACTTTGTTATACTTCTTTCTTCTACAGGCTTAGCCCTTTTCCGCCTTATTACAAGATAAACAATTTCAGTTTCGTCGGTCATTTCCCGTTTGGGGTTCATACTCACTGTAACCGTTCACACAAATAAACATGGCAAAGGTAATCTCCATTGCAAACCAAAAGGGTGGTGTAGGCAAAACCACCACTGCGATCAACCTTACAGCCAGCCTGGCAGTGCTGGAGTACAAAACACTGCTTATAGATACTGACCCACAGGCCAATGCAACCTCAGGTATCGGTTTCGATCCGCGCAATATCAAGAGCAGCATTTATGAGTGCATCATGAATGAGGATATTAACCCGGAGGACATGGTGCTGCAAACAAAACTTCCCTACCTGAACCTCCTGCCCTCACACATTGATCTTGTTGGGGCAGAAATTGAGATGATTAACCTTCCTAACCGAGAGCGCAAGATGAAAGCAGTTATTGATAAGCTGCGCGACAAATATGACTTCATTATCATAGACTGTTCTCCCAGCTTGGGCTTAATCACAGTAAATGCTCTTACAGGTTCTGACTCTGTTGTTATACCAGTTCAATGTGAGTATTTCGCATTGGAGGGTTTGGGTAAGCTGCTTAATACAATCAAAATTGTGCAGCAACGTTTGAACACACAACTGGAGATTGAAGGCATTCTGCTCACCATGTATGATGCGCGGCTCCGTTTGAGCAACCAGGTTGTTGACGAAGTGAAGCTTCACTTCCAGAACATTGTGTTTGAAACCATTGTGCAGCGCAACACCAAGCTAAGCGAGAGTCCAAGTTTTGGGCTGCCCGTAATTCTGCACGATGCCACAAGCAAGGGCGCGCAGAATTACCTGAGCATGGCGCGTGAAATCCTGAAGAAAAACAACATTGCGGAACATGCGTACAAAGAGCCTGTGCTAATGACACAGTGAGATAATTAATAGACATTTTTTTTGTATTAAGCAGATTCAGTGGCTAAAACGACTAAGAAACAGACCCAGAAGAACAGGAAGGCAGAGTCTAAGCCATCTGTAGAGCCTAAGGCATCTGCTGTTTCTGCCACGCGGAAAACCAAAGTCACAATCCAGCCCGACAGCAAGGCTGAACGTGATGCTCTTCAAACCCAACCCAATAAACCTGTAATGAGCGATTCACCCCTGGCTACTAAACGAACTGCATTGGGTCGTGGCCTTAGTGCACTTCTTGGCGATGCAGACAATACCGTGGATGCTGCCACTACTTCTGCGCAGGTGAATATGTCGGACTATGTAAAACCTAGAACAGCAGCCGCGGGAATTAGTGAGATTGCCATTGAGCGAATTGAGACTAACCCTTACCAACCCCGCACCCACTTTGACCAAACTGCACTGCAGGAGCTGGCTGACAGCATAAAGGTGCAGGGTATTATTCAACCCATTACTGTACGAAGACTTTCCGAGGGGCAGTATCAACTCATTAGTGGTGAGAGGCGGTTACAAGCCAGTAAACTGGCAGGCCTTAAGGCTATACCCGCGTATGTGCGCACTGCCAACGACGAGCAGATGCTGGAGATGGCATTGATTGAAAACATTCAACGTGAAAACCTGAATGCGATTGAGGTTGCGGTAGCGTACAAGCGACTGATTGACGAGCTGGGAATAGTGATGGAGGAAGTAGGCGAAAAGGTGGGTAAAAACCGTGCTACTGTAAACAATTATCTCCGCTTGCTAAAATTACCTGCTGAGCTTCAGGCAGCCCTCCGCGATGAGAAGATTACAATGGGCCACGCCCGTGCACTTATCACAGTTGAAAATCCGGTTTTTCAACTCGATCTTTTCCGTGAAATTCTGGAAAAAGAACTTTCGGTTCGCCAGGTAGAAGAGCAAGTGCGCCTGCTGAGCAAAGCAGCGGAGGTGCCTAAAGAGCAAAGCAAACCTGCCAGCCAGGAGCCTGTTTCTTCCATAGTTGCTATACAATTGCGCGAACTACAGCGCCAGCTGGAAACCAAGTACAATACCCGCGTGCGCCTGTCCATGGAAAAGGATAGCAGCGGCGAGATTCGTATCGCATTCTTCTCACAAGAGGAGCTGGATAGATTACTGGAAATGCTTCGATAGCATTTTTTAACGCTGCAAAAGCATAGTGCAGACATGCTTTACGTAATTTGCGTTGTCGTGAGTCATTCTTTTTCCCGTATTCTGTTAGCATCTGCTTTCATTTGTATCGTTGTGCAGCCTACGCTTGGGTTGTCTTGCCTTTCTGCACAGGTGGTTTCTGAAAAGCAGCAAGAGGCAGCTCCTGTTCAGGCCAACATCAAACCAACTGCTACGGATAGCATTAAGGCGGCGGCCTCGCTTCGCCAGGCACTCAAGCATGGTAAGTGGCCCAACCCCCAAGTGGCGCTCGTGGCCAGTTTCATTATACCCGGCGCGGGGCAGGTGTATAACCGGAGCTATTGGAAAGTGCCCATTGTGTATGGATATCTAATCACAATGGGTACGGTAGTGTTATGGAACCATAATGAATTCGCAAGAACAGATGCGCTTTTCAAAGACAAATACCGGTATGAGACAGATTCGACGTATCGCAACTCAGTTAGCGATCCCTTTCCCAATGCTTCATCCGCATCGCTGAACAATGTTCGCATCCAGTACCGCGCGCAGCGCGATAACTTTGCCTTCTTTTTCCTAGTAGGTTATATACTGCAGGCAATGGAGGCCTATGTGGGCGCACACCTGAAACACTTTAATGTGAGTGACGATCTGGCCCTATCAGTGCAGCCGTATATACTTCCGCCTACAGCCAATAACCCCAATGTGTCGTCAGGTGCCAGGCTTACATTACACCTGGGCCGTTAAAAGCTGGCTGGGATTAAACATTTTCTTAAATAGTTTTCAACGTCACCTTTTTGAGGCTGGGATGTTTGACATGACAATCAAACCTGCTTTACTTTGATGACCTAACCAAAACACAAATGAATACTATTGTTAAATGGGGCCTGCTACTCGGCCTGACTAAGATTGTATGGTCGCTCATCGCTGTGGCTGCTGGCCTAGAGTTTTCTTCTTGGTGGCAGTGGGCTTTTGTGCCTATCGCTTTCGGCTTTTACTACCTGGGCTTGAAGGAGTATAGAGACAAAGACAAAAATGGTCTGCTCGCTTTCAATGATGGTGTGGTGAACAGCCTTAAAATTGGCGCTATTGAGGCCGTGATTTATAGCATATACAATTTAGTTTATACACAGATTATAAACCCAAACTTTGCGGAGCGGGTAATGGAGAACTCTCGCTCTGAGATGTTGAAGAGCAACCCTAACATGACAGATGAACAGGTGGAACAGGCGCTGTCAATGGCACAAATGTTTACCACTCCAGGGGTGATGTTTATATTTATCATTGTTGGCGGCATCGTTGGTGCCGTAATCCTAGGGCTTATAGCTTCTGCACTGCTCAAGAAAGATGACGACCAGGCAGAAGTAGTATAAGCACCCACTGCTCTTCAAACCCCCAGCACCTCGCTCGGGGTTTTTTATTTTCCGGCCAGCGCGATACTATTTTCTACAAAGCGGGTCATTTCAGCACCAGTTAGCATACCTTGCTGCAGTAGTGCCAGGTTATACAAATGCCGAGCTATCTCTATTTGTGTAGCTTCCTCGCGCAGCAGGATAGATTTGGGCAGCGAGTGCCCACTGTTGATGATGATATAGAAGTGCTCTGGAAAGTCTCCCATACCAAACATTCCATTACGCGCCATCTCTTTCATGCGCCGCGTGTGCTCAGGTCGTGCAATGAGCACCGGCATATCGTCCTCGCGCAGAACCTGAAACTGCACGGTAGCTAGTTTGTTATCTGCTGCCTTCTCAAACAATGCCTTAAGTAGCCCCTCCTCTTCTGTATTCAGGAGGCTGGCCTTCTCTATCCCTTTATCTATCAATTTCTCCAGTGAGTCGGCGTCCACCCGCACGAGCGTAGCATCTTCCAATTTTGTTTCTATAAAACTTATAAAATGTGAGTCTATCACACCATTCAGCAGTAGCACGTCATACCCTCGCTTTTGGGCAGCCTGAACATAAGCATCCTGTCCGGCACGGTCAGTCGTGTATAAGTACACTACCTTGTTGTTCTTATCGGTTTGTGTCGCGCTTACCGCATCACGGTATTCATCAAGGGTAAAGTACTTGTCAGTTACATTTTGCACCAGGCAGCACTTGCGCGCGCGCTCATAGAAAGTATTATCGCGCAACATGCCATATTTTACAAAGACACCCAAACTGTCCCACTTTTCTTCAAACGCACTACGCGTTTCTGTGAAAAGTTCGTTCAGTTTGTCAGCTACTTTCTTTGCGATATGGGTACTTATCTTCTTAACGTTGGCATCTGTCTGCAGGTAGCTACGCGATACATTGAGGGGTATGTCCGGGCTGTCTATTACGCCATGCAGCAGCGTAAGATAATCGGGCACAATTTCATCCACTTCATCCGTAATGAACACCTGGTTGCTGTAGAGTTTTATCCGGTTTTTCTGCAGCTCCACATCGGGCTTTAGCTTTGGGAAATACAAAATGCCCGTCAGATTAAACGGATAATCCACATTCAGGTGTATCCAGAAGAGCGGTGTCTCACTAAATGGATACAATTCCTGATAGAATTTCTCATACTCCTCAGCACCCGTTTCAGCTGGTTTGCGTGTCCAGAGTGGGGTAGTGTTGTTAATTACCTTGCCCTGAAATGCTACCTCAATGGGCAAAAACTTACAGTGTTTAAGCAATATATCCTGAATACGGTGTTCTTCCAGGTATTCAGCACTTTCACTGTTGATGTGTAGAATGACGTCGGTCCCGCGTTGCTCGCGCACGGCAGGCTCTAGGCTAAAGCTGGTGCTGCCGTCGCAAGTCCAGCGCACAGCTTCTGCATCAGTTTTGTAGCTACGTGTTACCAGTTCCACCTTGTATGCTACCATGAAGGCAGAGTAAAAGCCCAGCCCAAAATGGCCTATAATGTTTTTCGCATCTTTGTACTTGCCTAAAAATTCCTCGGCGCTGCTAAATGCTATCTGGTTAATGTACTTCTCTACTTCATCAGCCGTCATTCCGATTCCCACATCGGATATTGTTAGCGTGCCAGCAGCTTTATCCAGCTTAATCTCTATTTGTAAGGAGCCAAGCTCTCCCTGAAAATCACCCACATTGGCCAAGGTTTGCAATTTCTGTGTTGCATCTACAGCATTCGATACCAGTTCTCGCAAAAAAACCTCCTGATTGCTATACAGGAATTTCTTTATGATAGGAAATATGTTCTCAGTATGAATGGAAAGTGTGCCAGTTGTTGGGCTCATAGTCTTTGTGAATGCTTTACAGTGTCTAATCAAGAATGATGCTACTCAGATACAAATAGAAAAATTGGCAGCCCGTAGGGCTGCGTGTTACAAGAATCAGTCAGCTTGTCAGTCGCCCTAGTTTGGTAGCCCTGTTTTTGGCGCTTCAAAATCAAACGCCTCGGTAAACAGAAAAAACGTTTGCCCTTCTGGCGAGAGGGCTATCGCATGGCGTATGGGGCCTGTTTCACCAAAATTGGGAGTTTCATGAAATTGGAAACCTTTGCTGGAAAGCGATGTCAATGCCTGTGTCTGATCCCTTGAAAAATACGTGAGCCCAGGGCCTTCAAAGTAGTGCGGGCAGCTCTCACGTTTGGTGAAGCTTAGGCGCATCCGTCCATCATAGAGCCCCATCCATCCCTTGCCACCGGCTTCTATCTTAAAACCCAGCGTCTGCCAGAACTTAGCATCTGTTTCCATGTCTTTGCTAAGTGTGATTACGCCACAAAACTTGCCTGCTGCTGCAGTTACTGGTCCCAGGTTACCTAAATGTTCGGGGTTCAAGGGCACCAGGCTTATGCCTAGTTGATTTGGCGTTACAAGCAATTCAAACCCGTCTTTCGCAAGGGTAAATCTGTGGTCAAATGGAGCCCCTTCCGCGTGCAACTTTGCAATAACTTTCTTCATATCTGCTGAGAAATAGCAAAGTCCCTGTGCGGGGTTCTCATGCAGTAGCAGCAATATATAGCCATCTGAGTAACGGGCCCAGTTATAGAGGCTGTTGCCTTCGTCTAACTTGTGAAAGCCTAACTGCGTGTAGAAGGCTTCACTCTTCTCAACACTGACTACACTCACCATGTAACCCACTGCCTCACCTAACCTAAAATCTGTTGTTGTCATTGTATTGTTTTTGTTAAGCTTGGAGTAAACTACTGTTGATATGTGGGTAGTACCAGCATGGCCTTCTGCATTATCTAATACCTGAAATGCTTTATCTTTTCGCCGTTTACACCAATTTCTGTCATGGCTTCTATGCCGATTTCCAGGTGCATGTGTACATACTTTTCAGTTACCACCCGGTCGCTGGCTTCTGTCTTTACGCCTTCAGGTGTCATGGGTGTATCGCTCACCAGCAGCAATGCGCCCCGTGAAATTTGATTGGCGTGGCCTACCACAAACACAGTGGCTGTCTCCATGTCTATTGCAATAACAGAGCGTTCACGCAGGTGGTCTTTAAACTCGGTATCCCATTCCCATACTCGTCGGTTGGTAGTGTATATCACGCCCGTGCGGTAGTCGTGTCCGCGGCTGATAATTTTATCTGCTACAAACTTGTGCAGTTTGAAAGAGGGTAGGGCGGGCACATCTGGCGGGAAATAATCATTGCTGGTGCCCTCACCGCGGATTGCTGCACTAGGCAGGATAAAGTGCCCCAGCTCAGTAGTTCGTTTTAGGCCCCCACACTTGCCTAAAAATAGCACGCCCTTGGGCATGCGTGCCACCAGCAGATCCATGATGGTGGCGGCATTGGCTGAGCCGATGCCAAAGTTTACAATGGTAAGCCCTTTGGTATTGGTCGCTGTTTGCATGGGGCGCTCCTCGCCCTGTATGTCACAATTAAACTGAGCTGCAAAGCGCTTTACATAATCCTTAAAATTTGTAAGCAGTATATAGTCGCCAAATGCATCAATCGGGGTGCCTGTGTAGCGAGGAAGCCAGTTTTTGGCTATTTCCAGTTTGCTTTCCATGTCAAGCAAAATAGCCAAATTCCTTCAGCCCTCAGTGTTACTTCTCTGATGTAGCTCATTGCGCTGAGCGTACGGGCACTTCTGTACGTGTGCTGTTTCTCACGGTTGAGCCTTTTGGCTTGTTCTAGTGTGAACTGTCTTTGGCAGAAACGGGAGGTTTGGATGCCTGCTGTGAGGCGGGGGCTGGCTTTACCAGCCACTCTATCCGTCGCTCACCTACTTTTATGTTTTCTTCCACTTGTGTAAACACAACCATGTAAATACCTGGCTTGTAGCCATTCATGTCGAGCAGATAGTCGTAGCCGCCTGCTTTACCGCCCGGCAGCGCAGTTGTAAATATCTGCTGGCCAATACCATCATACAACCGCAACAGCACATTTCGGTCTTTCTCAATCCGGTAAGTGAAATATATTTTCTTAATTGGTGTAAGCAGCTCTTGGGACAGGTCCGTGAGTGCACGTGTTCTTTCTAGTTTGCTGCTGCCCAGTAACCTTGCCTTACCCTGCCCATCGCGCATTACTAGCCGATAATGTAGATAGTCATCCTGATAGGCATCAGTAAAACTGAATTTTTCGGTTATGTCTGGATACAATTGATACGGGAATGCTTTGAGCCGAAACCACTTTTTTCCATCCATGCTCTTTTGCAGCATAAAGTAACCCGTAGCCTGTATCTCTCCTGTGGCAGTGGCTTGCCACTGTAGTGTTACCCTGCCCTTGCTTTTTTCATGCACTGCAGTGAATTGCTTCACATCCAGTTCGCCATACTGGCCGTAGGTTTGGCCAGGGAACTGAAGAAGGACACAATACCCTATAAAAGCAAGTAGAAAACAAAAATCACGCATCAACACGCAAAGTTATAAGATAGTACGTTTAGGTAAAGGGGCGAAAATGTGCGACAAAGCGTAGGTTTAGAGGCTCCTCTCCAACCTATATTTGAGCCGCCTTACATACATAACCCCTTCAAAACAATATGAAAAAAATTTTCCTGCTTTTAAGCATGTGTGCCATTGTAGTAGCCGAGGTTGCCGCGCAGGGCTTAACCCTGCCACAGCCCAGCCCCCGCAGCACCCTGACCCAGCAAGTGGGCCTTACAACTATTACGGTGGTATATAGCCGGCCCAGCGCACGCAAACGTACCATTTTTGGCAAACTAGTACCCTACGGTGAATTATGGCGTACCGGTGCTAACCGCGCCACTACCGTTGCCTTTGATACCGACGTTATGGTAGCAGGCCAGAAACTTGCTGCTGGTAAGTACGCACTGTTTACAATCCCCGGAGAAACGGAATGGACAATCATTTTCAATAAAGATGCTGAGCTGTCAGGCACAGATGGGTATAAGCAGGAGCAGGACGCTTTGCGTTTCACCGCCAGAGCCAATCAGCGGGCTGATTACACGGAGACATTTACTATTGAAATGAACGACATCATTGCCAATGGCCTCACCTATACAGCCAGACTGGCATTGCAGTGGGACTTGGTGCAGGTGAATATTCCCATCGCTGTAGATGCAGCGAGCCAGGTGCGCAAAAACATTGAGACTGCTACCGGTGGTGCATGGCAGCCATTTGCCCAGGCAGCCAATTACTACGCCGACAATAACCTAGAACCCGAAATGGCGCTGCAGATGGTAAACAAAAGCATCATGCTGCAAGAGCATTTCTGGAATTTTCACATACGAAGCCGCCTCTACGCCAAAACGAACGACTATAAAAACGCAGTTGCCGACGCTGAAAAAAGCCTGAAAATGGCACAAGAAGCAAAGAATGATTTCTACATTCAGCAGAACGAGGCTAACCTGAAAGAGTGGCGCACCAAAGTGCCCGCTACGATGCCAGACAAAAAGAAAAAGAGCTAGGTGAGTTTAAGGTAGCAGCTCATTTTGCTGTTCAAGCCTGCCAAAACGAAAACAGATATGCCCGCCAAAATATTGGTGGGCATATCTGTTTAAATTTGGGCTTTGAGCCAGGCCAATAGTCTGCGCGTCTTACTTCCCTTCTTCTTTGCTCACCAATGCGGCAAACTCCTGATGCAGCTTTTCATACTTGCGGCGATAAGTAGCCACATTTTTTTCAAACTTTCCCTGGCTCAGGGCAAAGCTAGTATGGCTACGTACCACAGCGCTATCTCCACCCACACCGGTATTGGCCTGCTTTATAAACGTGGTATAATCGTTCATTAGTTTCTCATGCCTGCCCACCCGTTTGTCACCATCAAGGATGGCTTCTTCCATTTGGCGCACCAAGGTTTTTCGCAAATCAGCGTTCAGCCGAGTAAAGCCCTTACGCTTGGTAAGTGCTTCATATGCGCTTTCCATTCGTGCTTGTTCTTCTGTCATGGTATTGTGAAAGGCCTTCATCGCGCTAAGGGTACTGTCCAGCGTAGTCTGGGTCACCGCTGGGCCGGTGGCTTTTTCACGCGTGCTCGTGCATGCCAAAGTAACCCACAACGCAGCTATACCGATATGGGCAGCTAAAGAATATGATTTCATACGCAAGTCAAGATAGCGCGATTTTACGAAATTGGCGGCAGCAGACTGGCCTTATCATTTTTACAAAGTAACCTTATCATATATGTCTCAAGCAATACGTGAATACATACAGGCACACGAGCCTCGGTTTATAGATGAACTCATGGCCTGGCTGCGCATACCCAGCATTAGCGCCCGCAGCGAGCATAAGCATGACATGTTGATGGCCGCCAGCTACCTCATGACGCGCCTTGCTGAACTGGGCTTATCTAACTGCCAGATGCTGCCCACAGCAGGCCACCCTGTCGTCTACGGTGAAAAAATAGAAAATCCCAGTAAACCTACAGTGCTGGTGTATGGCCATTATGATGTGCAGCCGCCTGATCCATTAGAGTTATGGACTACCCCTCCATTTGAGCCTAGCATTCGGGAGGGTAAAATCTATGCCCGTGGGGCGGCCGACGACAAAGGCCAGGTGTATATGCACGTTAAAGCTGCCGAGCTATTGCTGCGCCAGGGTGAGCTGCCCTGTAACATCAAGTTCTTTATAGAAGGCGAGGAGGAAGTGGGTAGCCCCAACCTAGGTCCTGCTTTGCACACCTATAAAGACCTGCTAAAGGCCGATGCGCTTTTGATATCTGATACTTCCATTATCGCAAATGATATACCGAGCCTGACCGTGAGTCTGCGCGGCCTAGCCTACATGGAGGTAAGCGTGACTGGGCCTAACCGTGACCTGCATAGCGGTGTTTATGGGGGTGCGGTAGATAACCCCCTGAATGTATTGTGTCAAATGATAGCTCAGCTAAAAGATGAGAAATACCACATTACTATACCGGGGTTTTACGATGCAGTACGCGAGTTGAGCAAAGAGGAGCGGGCGGCCATGGCAGCCGTCCCTTTTGATGAGAAGGAATACCAGGCACATTTAAACTTAAAAGCCCTACACGGCGAAACGGGGTACAGCCCGCTGGAGCATACCGCCATTCGCCCTACACTTGATGTAAACGGAATCTGGGGAGGATATACAGGAGAGGGCAGCAAGACAGTGTTACCCTCTAAAGCACAGGCCAAGATTAGCATGCGCCTGGTGCCGAACCAGCGCCATGAGAAAATTGCTGAGCAGTTTGCAGCATACTTTAGACAGTTGGCACCACCAACTGTAACCGTTGAAGTGCAGACCCACCATGGCGGAGACCCCTACGAGACGGATATGAACAGCACTGCCTATAAGGCTGCTGAGGCAGCCATGCTTCAGACCTTTGGCAAAAGGCCTGTACCGGGCCGCGAAGGTGGCTCCATACCTATTATGTCATTGTTCCGTGATGTGCTGGGCATACCTGTAGTACTTATGGGTTTTGGCCTGAATACAGATGCCCTGCATAGCCCAAATGAACATTATGGCATATTTAACTACCTGAAAGGGATAGAAACTATAGCAGTGTTTCATCAGCAATTTGCAAAGATGCATCAAGCGTAACCCTGGCATAACAACACCCGTTCGCCAGCAATCAACAGGGTACATAAAATCTCAATTTTGGCCTGTAGGGAAACACCAATGAAATAGTTTACATCGGCACTATTTTTGGGTAAATTTGAATAAGTAACTCGATAGCATTCTCACATAATACAATTCCCGCATTTGCAAAAAGTACAGCAGTACGAGCGCATCCTCCAGCTCGCCGATGTAAACCCCATGGAGTTTTATGGGGTAAACAATGAAAAATTTAATCTGGTTAAGGAGGCCTATCCTGACGTAAAGTTTGTAGCACGAGGCGACAGCCTTAAGGTACTGGGTGACCCTGACAAGCTGGAGGCAGTGTACCCTGTTTTATCACGCATTGTGAATGAACTACGTGAGCGAGGCAAACTGGAACCCTCACGCGTAAGTGAGCTGGTGCATCATGCTCAACAAGGCAACACGGCCATCATCCCACAGCCTGCCGATGCAAACGAAATCGTACGAGGCCCCAATGCTCTCATCGTACGCGCCAGAACACCAGGCCAACGAGAAATGCTGATTTCTTCTGAAACCAACGACATCCTGTTCGCCACAGGCCCTGCAGGCACAGGCAAAACCTACACCGCTGTAGCCATAGCGGTAAAGGCGTGGAAAGAGAAACGCGTGAAGAAGATTGTACTGGTTCGCCCAGCGGTTGAAGCAGGCGAAAGCTTGGGTTTTCTGCCCGGCGACCTGAAAGAAAAGATTGACCCCTACCTCCGTCCCCTCTACGATGCGCTGGAAGACATGATCAGTGCTGAAAAACTGGTAGCACTCATGGAGCAGAATATCATTGAGATTGTGCCGCTGGCTTACATGCGTGGCCGTACGCTAAACAATGCCTATATCATTCTGGATGAAGCGCAAAACGCTACCGAAATGCAAATGAAAATGTTCCTTACACGCCTAGGCATGGAAAGTAAGATTATAGTAACAGGAGACGAAACCCAGATTGACCTGCCACGCAGCATGCGCTCAGGCCTGTTGCAGTGCTTTGATATTTTTAGGAATATCAAGGGCATAAGCTTTGTACGCCTAACCGTGCAAGACGTTGTGCGCCACAAGCTGGTGCGCTCTATTCTGGCTGCCTATGAAGAAGTTGATGCCGGCAAGCGCGCATTCGACAGGCCCGTGTAACTTGCAGCAATGCAGGTAACTGACCACCTCGGACGTAGTGTTGAGCTTACGCAGTATCCGCCGCAGCGTATTGTTAGCCTGTGCCCCAGTCAGACTGAGTTGTTGTTTGCACTCGGTGCGGGGCATACAGTAGTAGGTGCCACACAGTGGTGCATTCATCCATCACCCGAGATAGACAGTGTGGTTAAAGTAGGTGGAACCAAAAAAGTAAACTACAAAAAACTGGAGGCACTAAAGCCGGATTTGATTCTGTGCGAGAAAGAGGAGAACACGCCTGACATGGTGAATACTTTGCTCCAAAACTTCCCAGTGTTTATTACCAACGTAGAAAGCGTTACCGACGCGTGCAGAATGATAGAGGATATAGGGCTACTGGTTAACAGAAAGCCCGAGGCACAGCAGTTGATGAAGACAATTCTAGCAGGTTTCAAATCTCTACCCAGACCAGCACGTGCTTACCGCACTGCCTATCTCATTTGGCGCGAACCCTGGATGGCTGCGGGCCCCACAACTTACATAAACGATGTGCTTTCTCACTGTGGCCTCACGAATGTTTTTACAAATGAAGGTGATGCCTACCCGCACAGATACCCTGCGTTGGGTCTGGAAGAGTTAAAAGAGAGAGAGACAGAACTGGTGCTGCTCAGCAGTGAGCCCTACGCCTTCACAGATGAACATATCACAGAAGTGCAACGTGAACTACCAAATGCTAAAATCATCCTGGTTGATGGTGAAATGTTTAGCTGGTACGGCAGCCGTATGCAGCACGCCGTATCGTATTTAAACCATTTTGTTAGGGCATTATAGCTCGATTAAGAGCTAGTGTATCGCCTTAAACCATAAGCCCATTTTACCGTTTAATAGCTATATTGCTCTACAAAAACGTTACACTAGCATTTTAGAATTTCAATGCTGCCCTTTGCAATTGGACAAAAGGTGAAACTGCTGCACAGCCGGGATGAAGGCGAAGTTGTTCAAGCATATCCTGACGGGCGGCTGCTAGTTCGCCTGGACGATCAACTGGAAATAGAGATTCCTGCAAATGAAATCGTTGCAATGGACCCCGCCCCTGCTGTGGCCACACAGAGACTTTCAGGTGCAAAAACGCAACACGCCTTCGTACCCAATGCCTACGCTCCATTGGTGCGTGCGGTGTACCTGGTAATTGACAGACCCCAGGAGACACGCGTTGATCTCTACCTGCTAAACCATAGCATTACGCCCATCTTGTATAGCGTATGCAAACGTGAAAACCTAATGGCTAAGGGTTTGCTCTATGGGCAGCTACCCAAAGATGAGCTACAGGTTGTGCTCAGCACTACACTCGAAAACCTGGTTCAGTACAGCGACTTGGTGTTTCAATGGATGTGTTTCAGTATGGAAAAATTTGATGCTGTTGCACCGGTTCAGGCCAATTTCAAACTGCGCAACAAGCACCTCATGCTCCCCGCTGAGTACAATAGCGTACTGGGCCGTGATACCATTTTTATCAACCTTACCCTGCAGGAAAACACCCGCTCCGTAGCCGAAGCACTGCGTAGCCCGGCACGCCGCATGGAAGCAAGAGGTGATGCCAGGAGTGGGATGGATAGCCTGCTTAAAAGCCAGGACCAAGCCCAGGAAATAGTTGACCTGCACATTGAAAAACTGGTAGAAAACCCCAGCCGCTTTACCAAGCGTGAAATGATGGATATCCAGTTAGAGCGCTTTGATCAAATGCTGGACCGCGCTGTTGCACAGGGATTGCGCGAGGCAACCTTCATTCACGGCGTGGGAAACGGCTTCTTAAAGAATGAAATCCACCGCCGACTGGAGCGCCACAAGCAGGTGAAAAGTTTTGCGTTAGACAGCTTCGAGCGCTTTGGCTTTGGAGCTACGCGCTTGCTTCTCTAAGTTCCAAAAGAGGTGCCGCAGCCACAGGTGGTCTTGGCATTGGGGTTCTGAAAAGAGAAGCCACGAGAGTTTAGCCCATCTTGAAAATCAACGTGCATATTCAGCAGATACATGGCATGGCGCTTGTCCAGCACAAACTGCAACCCATCCACATCGTACACCTGGTCGTGGTCTGTCTTAACATCATACTCAAGGATATACGTCATCCCCGAGCAGCCGCCACCCTTTACGCCTACACGTAACATTTTATCATCTGCAACGTTCTCTTCTGAGCGGATACGAATAAGTGCAGCTATGGCTTGCGCACTGAATGTAAGCGGTAATGAGGTTGTATGTGTTTCGGCTTCCGCAACCATAGCTAGTATATTTTGTAGAGCATTGTGGAACACAAAATTAACGAAAAGTGGTAGCGATTGTTGCAAAACATACCTGTAAAACTGCTTAAACGCTTGAGCATACCCGTGTTTTCACGTAAATGGCACTCATCTTAATGTACCGCAAAAGGTGTATTTTACGTGTGATGTAAATAACAAGCATTTTTTGGCACAGTATTGTAGAAGTCTTAGTGTATCCAATTTTGTTTGGGAACCATGAAAACGAAACACATAGTCTTGTTGGTAGATAGCATGCCGGTAGTATGCTGCCTATTGGCAGTGTACTTGGCCGATGAATTTCAGATAGTTATCCGTAGCAATACAGCTGATGCATTGGCTTGGCTTCGCGCAGGTAACCGCCCAGCTGCCGTAGTAACACACTTTGATGCAACGGATGCACAGCCATATGCATTGTTCCGTTTTATGCATGCAGTACCAGAGCTGCGCAAGGTGCCAGTAATTGTTCACGCCGCACAGGATCAGTCTCTCGCCACACAGTCTCGCTTACGCAAAATGACACAGACCTTTCTGCAAGCGGGCGCTGTACCAGAAGAAGTTATGCGGCGCGTTACCAGCCTGCTTGCAGCATAGGCCGCTCAGACCCCTGTAAATACTCCATTTAACGAGCGTTAGCGGCTGTTTGCCGCACAAAGGTGGGCCTACATTTTGGCTTTGTGTATATTCGGCTTCTCACCTTTTACACAAGCCTTCATGAAATTGGTTACACGTGTTTGTTTTGCCCTTTACCGTTGTCATCTGCAGCGTGTATTTATAGTAGCGCTTGCAGTGTTACACCTGGAGCTTGCAGCCCAGCAGCCCGCACTAAAACAGATAACCCTGGAGGATGTCTTTCAAAGGGGCACCTTCCGCCCTAAATATACAGGTGACATCCGCTGGATGAACAATGACAACTACTACAGCGACATGGTAGGCGGGGCCCTCGTACGTTTTTCTATTATTGCGCCCCAGTCAAAAGCAAAAACACCAGCTACAGTTCAGTTGCCAGATACACTTATACGCCCTGCTGAATTCAAACACCCCCAAACCAATAAATCACTGGATATTGAAGAATATATTTTTAGCAAAGAAGAGAAGAAGGTGCTCTTGCTTACTGATAGAACCGCCATCTATCGCCACTCCGCCACTTATGTTTGCTATGTGTTTGATATAGCCACACGCAAGATAGCGCTGGTGTTTGAGGGCAAACCGATCAGCAACCCTACCATATCACCTGATGGAAACAAAATTGGCTTCACGTATGCCAACAACTTGTATTATACTGACCTGGCTACTAACACCACCTTTCAGGTAACGACGGACGGGAGTAAGAACGCCATTATCAATGGCAGCACGGACTGGGTTTATGAAGAAGAGTTCGGCTTTCCAGAAGGTTTCTACTGGAACAATGCCAGTGACAAACTGGCTTTTTACCGCTTTGATGAAAGCGCCGTGCGCCTCTTCACCATGGATGTCTATGGGCAGCTATACCCTGAGCGCAACGAATTCAAGTACCCCAAGGCAGGCGAGAAAAACGCTGACGTGAGCATACATATCTATGACCTTGCCACAAAGAAAACAGTGCCTGTAGATATAGGGCCAGAGAAGGAACAGTACATACCCCGCATACGCTGGGCCGCGCAGCCCAATACCCTTACTGTGCTACGGTTAAACCGTCACCAAAATAAATTGGACATACTCTGGGCAGATGGTAGCAAAGGCAGTACCAAACTGGCATACACAGAAAGTAGCGATACCTATGTGGACATAGAGGAACAGACCCTGACTTTCTTAAAGAATGCCGCGCAGTATATTTTGCTGAGTGAGCGAGACGGCCACGCGCATCTCTACCTCTATGAAAATTCAGGCAAGCTTATTCGCCAGCTTACCAGCGGAGCTTGGGATGTGAGCGCGTTTTATGGAATCGATGAAAAAACACAAACACTATACTACCAGAGCACGGAAGATAGCCCACTGGAAAGGCACATCTACAGCATCAAAAGTAACGGTGCACAGAAAACCAGGCTAAGCAGGGCAGAGGGTTATCACCGCGCGAGCTTTAGCTCTAGCTACACCTACTTCATTGACAGGGTCAGCAGTGCCGTTACACCTGAGGTTGTTACGCTCTGCAGTGCAGTTTCTGGCGCAATTGTCCGTACCCTGGAAGACAACAAAGCCCTTCGCAATAAACTGGCTGAATATGCCATTCAATACAAACGCTTCTTTCAGTTTAGCACCGCAGAGGTCACACGGCTGAATGGGTGGATGATTAAACCCCACGGGTTTGATTCTACCCGTAAGTATCCTGTTCTAATGTTTGTGTATGGTGGCCCCGGCAGCCAGCAGGTTACCGATGCCTTTTCTAGCCGCGATCTGTTCTGGTATCAAACACTGGCTGCGCAGGGCTATATCATTGCCTGCGTTGATGGCAGGGGAACGGGCGGCCGCGGCACCCACTTTAAAAAGTGCACCTACATGGATTTGGGTAATCTTGAAACGCAGGACCAAATCGCCGCTGCACGATATTTTGCCACACTCCCATTTGTTGATACCAGTCGCATAGGCATTTGGGGCTGGAGCTATGGCGGCTACATGAGCAGCCTATGCATGACCAAGGGCGCCGATGTTTTCAAAATGGGCATTGCCGTAGCCCCCGTTACAAACTGGCGTTTTTATGACACCATTTACACCGAGCGTTACCTGCGTACACCGCAAGAAAATGCCAAAGGCTACGACGAAAATTCGCCTATCAACTTTACCAACTTGCTCAAGGGTAAATACCTCCTTATCCACGGCACTGGTGATGACAACGTGCACTACCAGAATAGCCTGGAAATGGTGAATGCATTGGTGCGTAGCAACAAGCAGTTCGACAGTTTCTTTTACCCGAATCGAAGCCATAGCATATCAGGGGGCAACACCAGCATGCACCTGTATCAGAAGCTTACTGACTTCATCTTGAAGAATCTGTAATGGCAGAGCAGCCTGAACTTCCGGATGAGCAGCCCCCCTTCTGGGGTAGCTGGAACAGGATTTACGGCTTTGTTATTGCTTTTCTGTTGCTCTGTATTCTGTTATTGTACGGGCTAACCCGCTACTTCAGCTAGTATGCATACGCTGGATTGGGTCATTCTTTTTCTGGCGCTGGCGAGTATGGTTGTATATGGTGTGTGGCGTGGCGGGCGCAATAAAAATATCCAGGACTACTTACTGGCGAATCGCGAGATACCCTGGTACATGGTGGGCCTTAGTGCCATGGCCACGCAGGCCAGCGCCATCACTTTTCTTAGCACCACGAGCCAGGGCTATGCTGATGGCATGCGGTTCGTGCAGTTTTATTTTGGCCTGCCGCTGGCCATGGTGGTGCTCTGCGTCACGCTGGTGCCCATCTTTCACCGCCTGAAAGTGTACACCGCTTATGAGTATTTGGAGAATCGTTTTGACTTTAAAACGCGTGCGCTAGCTGCTTTTTTGTTTCTATTCCAGCGGGGGTTGTCTACGGGCCTCTCTATCTATGCACCTAGCATTGTTCTCAGTACGCTTCTGGGTTGGGACCTGTTCTACACCAATATACTTACCGGCGGCACAGTTATCATCTACACGCTCACAGGTGGCGCAAGAGCAGTAGCACATACACAGATGCAGCAGATGCTCATCATCTGGGGTGGCCTCTTCATAGCGCTGGGCGTTATCATCTACTTATTGCCACCTGAAGTCGGCTTCTGGAATGGCCTGAACATCGCTGGTAAAATGGAACACCTCAAAGCCGTAACCACAGAGGTTAACCCAAACGACCGCTATACACTCTGGACGGGTTTGCTCGGTGGCTTTTTCCTACAGCTCTCATACTTCGGCACCGACCAGAGCCAGGTGCAGCGCTACCTTACGGGTGCTAGCATTCGCGAGAGCCGCATGGGCCTGTTGCTCAATGGCATGGTCAAGGTGCCCATGCAGGTGGTCATTCTCTTCATTGGCGTAATGGTATATGTGTTTTACCTCTTTGCAGCGCCACCCCTTTACTTTAATCCTGTTGCCACGGACAAAGTAAAAGGCACCCAGTACGAGGCCCCCTATACCGCACTACAGCAGGACTACGGCAAGGCGCATGCCGAGCGCAAAGCTGCCGTGCTTTCGCTTAGCCAAGCATTAGATGCAGACGATAAAGCCACTGCCGCAGCAGCCACTGCTACGATTAAGCTTGCTGAGAGCAAAGCTCAAGTGCTACGCACCCAGGCACAGGTGGTGCTTACCCAAGCCAACAACGGCGAGCGCCCACCCGCCGACAACGACTACGTCTTTCTCACCTTTGTCATGAACTACCTGCCCTTGGGGCTGGTGGGGCTGCTCGTTGCCGTCATCTTTGCTGCTAGCATGTCCTCCTGTTCTGCAGCGCTTAATTCACTTGCGGGTACAACAGTAGTTGACTTCTACAAGCGCGCCATCCGCCCGTCAGGTTCAGAAGCGCACTATGTGCTGGCCAGCAGGGTAGCCACCGTAGGGTGGGGTGTGTTTTGCATTGCCATGGCAGGCTGGGCTGCGCAGCTCGGTAACCTTATCGAGGCAGTTAACATCCTGGGGTCTTTATTCTACGGCACCATACTGGGCATTTTTGTTGTTGCATTCTATCAGAAGCGCGTGAGGGGCAATGCAGTGTTTTGGGCAGCCGTGCTCGCCGAGTGCATTGTTATCGCCCTCTGGAAGTTTACGGAGCTATCATACCTCTGGTACAATCTTATCGGCTGCATGCTGGTTATGGCCTTTGCGCAGGCATTTCACTTGATGTCGCAAAGAGGGCAGGCCGCCACTACCTAACCCACTATTCTGTCGTAGCTGTTTCTACCTGCACATCTTTCAGCACTAACTGAATGCTCGTCTGGTCGTTGTACTGGTTGAACGACGGATGAAAAGCAATACGTATGGGCTGCTTTTCTTTATGTGCCAGCCTGAGCATGTCGGCTTTGTGTGCCAGGCCAAACCCAATGGCATCTTGCGCAATACCATTTTGCAGCACGCGCAGCTTTAAGTGCCGTTCTTGCAACACTTGCAACCGTGACAAAGTAAGCCCGCTGCTTAAAAATACAGGATTCATGTTGCCCGGGCCAAACGGCTCCATGCGCTGTAACACACGAATAAATTTGGGCGTAAGCTGGCTAAGCCTTACCGCTGCATCTATGGGCAGAATGGGGTTCCTGTCAGCCTCTGCCAGTGATTTAACACATACCGCATCAAACATTTCTATGAAAGCATCCAGATGCTCCTGTGCCACCTTCAGCCCTGCTGCAAAGCGGTGCCCGCCAAACTGAAACAGGTGTTCGCGGCAAGCATATAGCGCCTCATAGAGGTCAAAGCCCTCTACACTGCGGGCACTTCCTGCCCAGTATCCATCACTTTGCGTTAGCAAAATGGCGGGCTTGTAAAAGCGCTCCACTATCTTGCTCGCCACAATGCCCACAAGCCCTTTGTGCCAGCCTGCATCATGCAGCACCAGGCTCCTGCGGGTTTCTAAATCTTCAATTGCAAGAGCTTGTTGCTCTGCCTGTTTGTAAAGCACGCGTTCCATCGCGCGCCGCTCTTCATTGGCTGTTTCTAAAAAACTAGCTTGTGCTTCATTGGTGCTCATCTCCGTTTCTGCCTGCCCCAGCAGCAGCGCAACCGCATGCCGTGCATGGTGCAGCCTACCCGCCGCATTAATGCGTGGCCCCAGATAAAACACCAGGTCGCTCACATCCCACCTCCGTGCATGGCTTCCGTTGGCTAGCAAACTGTTTTGCCGCATCATCGCCGCTATACCGGGCAGAGGGTTTTCGCGCAGTTTGCGCAGCCCATGCCACACCAGCGTGCGGTTCTCTCCCACTATCGGCACCAGGTCGCAGGCCAGACTCAGTGTAACCAAATCCAGCACTTGTGTGAAGTCATACTCCCAGTTCTGCGCAGCATCTAGTGCCTGCAAAAGCTTGAAGCCTACAGCACAGCCTGTCAGTTCTTTATTAGGGTAGGGGCAACCAGCTTGTTTAGGATTTAACACTATTGCGTCAGGGAGCTCATTGCCCGGCAGATGGTGGTCGCACACAATTACGTCAAGACCAAGAGCACGTGCATGCGCAATACTTTCTACATCTTTTATCCCGCAGTCCACGGTTATCAATAAACGCGCGCCGCTTTCTGCCGCCCGCTCTACGCCTACTTTGCTTAGCCCATACCCTTCGGTGGCTCTGTCAGGAAGGTCATAGCTGTGGGCGATGCCTTGCGAAGCAAACACATGGCTTAGCAGCGCCACCGCTGTAGTGCCATCCACATCATAATCGCCAAACACACGTATGCTTTCCTGGTTGTCTATCGCCTGCACCACACGCGCTACGGCCGCATCCATATTGAGCAGATTAAACGGGTCGTACAGGTTAGCCCACTTTGGCGTAAAGTACTGCTCGGCTTCCGCATAGCTGTGTATGCCGCGCTGCACCAGCACCTGCGCAAGGGAGGTATCAATATTTAGCTGCTGAGACAGCGTTTCCACAAGGCCTGTCTCGGGCAATGTGGCCGTTTGCCAGCGGTAATCTGGCTGCTTCATGGCTTGTTTGTGCCAGCTTTGGTTTTGCGGTACGGGGCCAGCACTTGTGCAATCGCAGGGTTCACCTGCTCGGGTGCTACACCGCGTAGCGCCAGTTGGTCCAGATACCGAGCGCCCTCGGCAGGCTTGCCCACTGTGTTAAATACCACCGCCAAATTTGTATACACTTCTTTTACTTTTGGATTGAGTTGTAGCACACGCTTCCAATTCGCCAGCGCCGCTGCATACTGCTGCTGCTGAAAGCTCACTACGCCCAGCCCAAAGTATGTCTCCCAAAGCGTGCTATCCTGTTGCGCCGATGCCAAATAAAGCACCTGTGCACTATCCAGCATACCGCTCTTTTCATAGGTGCGTGCATAGTTGGTTAAATAGGCTGCTTTACTGCCATCATAGAGTCTTGCCTTTCCATAAGCCTGTCGGGCCTTGCTTAGCTGCTGCTGGTTCTCATACACCGTACCTACGATGTTCAGTTTGTCAGCATTCGCTGGCACCAGCTTTGCGGCATCTTCATAGTGCACCAACGCATCTTCCATCTTGCCCTTTTCATAATAGTAGCTACCCAGCCCAGTATGCGCCCGGGCTAAACCAGGAGAGGTCTCTACCGCACTTTTCCAAAATGTCTCACCCGTTTCAAAAGCAGCGCTCCGTTTCAGGCTTGCAAATGCAGCTATGGGCAGGAGTGCCACCAGTACGCCTGCCACTGTGGGTCTCCAAGATGGCCGCTGCGCCAGTAGCGCATCTAGAAGGATGCCCAGCACCACCACCAGCCCTACCGCCGGCATATACACGCGGTGCTCCAGGTAGTCATAATTCCCTGGCACTTGTATAATGAACACAAGTGTAGGCAGTAGTGCACCCAGGAACCACGCCAGTCCCCACACCACTTTGGGGTTCATAGCTTGTTTTAGCAGCAGTATGCACACCAGGAGTACACCTGCAGCTGCAATACCAGCATACATCACAACGTCGTTAAATTGCGCAAACACACTGAGCCCCGAGCCGGTAAAAAGTTTGCCCACGCTTTCCAGTACTATCCGCAGGTTTGCCAGCAATGCTTCTAGGCCCGTCGTCATCGTGCTGAATCTCGTGCCCTGCACGTTGGCGATGGCCAGCGCTTTTTGCCGCAATAGCCAGTAGCTGCCAAACACCGCCAGCCAGCCTACGGCTAGCTGATAGAAAGACTTTGTAAACAAAGTCTTTCTATCCGTAAGCAGCCACCATAGCCCGCAGAGAATCGGCAGCAGCACACCTGGCTCTTTGCTAAACAGCGCCAGTGCAAACAGCAGCAGGTGCAGAAATAAGTGTTTTAGTTTCGTTGATTTTCTGAAATATAAAAACTGCAAAAACCCCAGCAGCACCCATAAAGTAACCAGTGGGTCGTTGCGGCCGGGCACCCAGGCCACTGCCTGCACAAATAGTGGGTGCACGGCAAAGAGCAGGGTGAGCAGTAATGCTGTCAGCGGTTGCAGTTGTATCGCACGCAGCACTGCCAGCAGCGCCAGGCACGCCCCGGTATGCAGCAGCACATTGGTGAAGTGATACCAACCTGCACTGCTGCCAGCAATTTGCGCATCTGCTATCAGGCTGCCCAGTAGTAAGGGGCGGTAGTAATCCAATATGCCTGAATTTACAAAGCCCTTAAAAAAGTTTGAAAACTTGCCAAAGTACTGCTGGTTTAGCACCAAGAAGTGGGTATCGTCCAGCCCTGTAAAGCCGTAAAACACAGTAGGCAGATACAGGAGTGCGGCAATTACCGCAACGAGTGAATATGCAGTTTGCGGCTGCTGCCACCAGGGTTGTGGGGTTAGTGCTGCACTGACTTTTTCAGGGGCTGGCCTTTTGAGCGAAGCAGAGTGGGGTTTAGAGCTTTTCTTGGCCATAGGCAGCCACAAAACTAAACCCATTCACCGATTGTTTAGCTACACAATCCTGTTTGTTATTCCCACGAAAGTAGGAATCTAGCCTATTGCCTCTTGAACATTGGGTATAGTAAGCACACATCCCTTTCTCCTTGTTACCTTAGTACATGAATCTGAATCGGGTACGGCCCCTCTGTTGTTTTGCGTTGGGCTTGCTCATGTGCAGCACCACACTATGTGCCCAGTTTATTTACCTCGGCGCAGCAGCCCCCATGCCTGGCGGCTGCGTGCAGTTCACCCCAGACGAACCCTACGCCGAAGGCATCGCTTATGCCCAGAACAAACTAGACCTTACGCGCCACTTTGAAATCGGGCTTGACATCTTCCTGGGCCATGATGATCTCGGCGCCGATGGCATCACCTTCGTGCTACACAACGACCCCCGCGGCTATGATGCCTACGGCACCTACGGCGAGTGCATGGGCTACGGCCGCTGGAGCCCCTACAGCAACTATGGTGATTTTATCGCGCCCTCCATCGCAGTAGAGTTCGACACTTACTACAACCCCCGCCAGGGTGACCCCTTTACGGACCATGTTGCATACCTGGAGAATGGTAGCAGCTACCACGAAACCTTCTGGCCCTCCTCCGATAGCCTGAATTTAGAAGATGGCCGTCTGCACAGCTTCCGCTTCCGCTGGCAGCCCGCCACACACACGGTTGAAGTGTGGCTAGATGGTGTGCGTGCAGCTTACGTGCAGCGTGACCTCGTCAAAGATATCTTTGTAGGTGCAACTAAAGTAATCTGGGGTTTTACAGCAAGCACTGGCCGTAAGTCTAACCTGCAGTATTTCTGCTTGCGCCAGATAACGCAAGGGCCGTTACCTGCATATTTTTATCCTTTTGTTTTGGTTGAACCGATAGCACGTAAGTAATTGAAAAACATATATTTAAATACCCAATCCTCTACTACCTTTTTTACACGATACCGCATCTATAGCCCTAGGTAGGCGTTACCTTTACTGCCGCAAACCTAGTACCTCTCGCCATGCAAACCGCCGAAGCCCAACCCGCCTTCCCAGCACCTGCTGCTCCTTATAAAACGCGCAACAAGGTGCGCATCGTTACCGCTGCGTCCCTCTTCGACGGGCACGATGCCAGTATAAACATCATGCGCCGCATCATCCAGGCAAGCGGCGCCGAGGTGATACACCTCGGGCACAACCGCAGTGTGGCCGAAATTGTGGATGCTGCCATTCAAGAAGACGCCCAGGCCATCGCCATCACCAGCTACCAGGGTGGCCACGTAGAATTCCTCAAATACATGTACGACCTGCTGCGCGAAAAAGGCGCAGGTCACATCAAAATTTTCGGCGGCGGCGGTGGTACTATCTTGCCTTCCGAGATTGACGAGCTGCACGCCTATGGCATCACGCGAATCTTCAGCCCTGACGATGGCCGCGCACTGGGTTTGCAGGGCATGATCAATTTGTTGCTGGAAGGGGCTGACTACATCACCGTAAACCACTTGAACGGTGAAGCCAAAGACCTACCCGGCCGCAACCCCCTGCACCTGGGTCGCCTCATCACTTACCTGGAAAATCACCCCGCCGAAGGCGAGCAGTTCATCACCACCCTCCGGCAGAAAAAAGCAGACAAAGTAATTCCGGTACTCGGCATCACCGGCACCGGCGGCGCGGGCAAGAGCAGCCTCACCGACGAACTCGTTCGCCGCTTCCTGCACGACTTTGCCAACAAGCACATCGCCATCCTTTCTGTCGACCCCAGCAAACGCAAAACCGGCGGTGCCCTCCTCGGCGACCGCATCCGCATGAACAGCATACACCACCCGCGTGTATTCATGCGCAGCTTTGCCACGCGAGAGGCCAACCTCAGCCTGAACCGCCACATTCACTTTGCTATTGAGGTAATGCGGGCAGCAGGCTTTGACCTCATCATTGTTGAAACCGCAGGCATCGGCCAGAGCGATAGCCAGATCACCGAAGTAGCCAATGCATCGCTCTATGTCATGACACCCGAATACGGTGCCGCCACCCAGCTTGAGAAAATTGACATGCTGGACTTTGCCGACCTCATCGCACTGAACAAGTTTGACAAGCGCGGCGCCATGGATGCACTCCGCGACGTGCGCAAACAGTGCCAGCGCAACCACCAGCAGTTCAGCCGCAAACTAGACGACATGCCCGTGTACGGTACCATAGCCAGCCAGTTCAATGATCCGGGCATGAACAACCTCTACCGCGCTGTGATGGACGTGCTCGTTGCCAAAACCAACGCACCGCTGCAGAGCAGTTACATACTCAGCGAAGCCCAAAGCGAAAAAATCTACATTATCCCGCCAGAGCGCACGCGCTACCTTGCCGAGATAGCCGAAGAGAGCGACCGCTACAATGCCTGGGTAAGCAAAGAGAGTGACAAAGCCAGCCTCGTATACAAACTGCGCGGCACCATCGCACATCTCGAAGCCCAGAAATTGGATGTACCTCAAGCGTTACTTGAACAGTTGCGCAAAGCCGAGAACGACCTCAGCGGCGAAGCCAAAACCATCATTGAGCAGTGGCCTGTCAAAACTGCCAACTACCGCGAAGACGACTTCATGTATCACGTGCGTGGCAAAGCCATTAAAGTGCCCAACTATACCGAGAGCCTCTCGCACCTGCGCATCCCGAAAGTATCGCTGCCGCGCTACAAAGACTGGGGCGATGTTGTGCGCTGGAGCCTTACCGAAAATGTGCCGGGTGAATTTCCTTATGCCGCAGGTGTGTACCCCTTCAAGCGCACGGGCGAAGACCCCACACGTATGTTTGCAGGCGAGGGCGAACCCGAGCGCACCAACCAGCGCTTTCACTACCTCAGCCTGGGTATGCCCGCTGCGCGCCTCAGCACCGCCTTCGATAGCGTCACGCTATACGGCGAGAACCCCGCCATCCGACCAGACATCTACGGCAAAATCGGCAACAGCGGCGTAAGTATCGCCAGCCTAGACGATGCCAAGAAGCTCTACTCCGGCTTCGACCTCTGCAAGCCTACCACCAGTGTAAGCATGACCATCAACGGCCCCGCGCCCATGCTCCTCGCTTTCTTCATGAATGCCGCCATAGACCAGCAGTGCGAGAAATACATCCATGCAAATGGGTTGGTTGAGGAGGTTACTAAGAAAATGGAAGCAATCTATAAGGCGAAAGGCATGCCCCGCCCCGCGTACCACGGCCCCCTGCCCGAGGGCAACGACGGCCTGGGCCTACTATTGCTCGGCGTAACCGGTGACCAGGTGCTGCCGCATGACGTGTACGAGAAAATAAAAGCCGAAGCCCTGAACACCGTTCGCGGTACCGTACAGGCAGACATATTGAAAGAAGACCAGGCCCAGAACACCTGCATCTTCAGCACCGAGTTTGCCCTGCGCATGATGGGCGACATTCAGCAATACTTCATTGACAAAAGCGTACGCAACTTCTACTCCGTTTCCATCAGCGGCTACCACATCGCCGAGGCTGGCGCCAACCCCATCAGCCAGCTTGCCTTCACGCTCAGCAACGGCTTCACCTTTGTGGAGTACTACCTCAGCCGCGGCATGAACATAGACGACTTCGCCCCCAACCTGTCGTTCTTTTTCAGCAATGGCATGGACCCTGAGTACAGCGTAATCGGTCGCGTAGCCCGCCGCATCTGGGCCAAAGCCATCAAGCACAAGTATGGCGGCAATGAGCGCAGCCAGATGCTCAAGTACCACATCCAAACCAGCGGCCGCAGCCTGCACGCACAGGAGATTGATTTTAACGACATCCGCACCACACTGCAGGCCCTATACGCCATTTACGACAACTGCAACAGCCTGCACACCAACGCCTACGACGAGGCCATCACCACACCTACCGAGGAGAGCGTGCGCCGAGCAGTAGCTATTCAACTCATCATAAACCGCGAGCTGGGCTTGGCCAACAACGAAAACCCACTCCAGGGCAGCTTCATCATTGAGGAACTCACCGAACTGGTAGAGCAGGCCGTACTCACGGAGTTTCGCCGCATCGCCGAACGTGGCGGTGTGCTGGGCGCCATGGAAACCATGTATCAGCGCAACAAGATTCAGGAAGAAAGCCTGTACTACGAAACCCTGAAACACACTGGCGAGCTGCCCCTCATCGGCGTCAATACCTACCTCAGCGCCAAAGGCAGCCCTACGGTCATTCCGCAGCAAGTCATACGCAGCACCACTGAAGAGAAGCAGCGCCAGATCACAAATATCCAGGCACTTGAGCAGCGCAACGCGCCCGACACAGCCGCCGCGCTCAAGGCACTACAGCACACTGCCACCGAAAACCACAACCTCTTTGAGGCCCTCATGCAGGCCGCCAAAGTATGCAGCCTCGGCCAGCTCACCCACGCCCTTTATGAAGTTGGCGGCCAGTATAGAAGAAACATGTAAGCTTAAGATGCTGTTTGCCATTAAGTTTTGCTTGTTTCTGTTTTGCTACTGTACTGTTGTTGCACAGCAAAAGGATACAATACAAACTACTTTGTGTGCTAAGCTGTTGCCCCAGATGCAGCAGCACAAACTGCCAGGGCTAGCCGTGGCCATTGTAGCGAAGGGAAAGGTAGCATGGCGGGGCAGTGTGGGTGTGCAAGAAGCAGGTACCAATACGCCGCTAACGGCGCATACGCGGTTTCAAATTGCATCTATCAGCAAAGCGGTTACAGCTTTACTTGTAATGCGGTTGGCGCATCAGCTCAAACTTGATTTAAATGCTGATATCAACGCAGGATTGATAAACTGGAAACTGCCGCCATCTAAGTATGCCACTGGCACGACCATCACCCCCACGCTGTTATTGCAACATCGCGGGGGTATAAATTTTGACGGATCATGGGGATATGTGCGTAACACCACACCGCTACCCACGTTGTTGGATTTATTAAATGGCGTGCACACACACCAGGGCGAAGGGCCTATTCGCTCAATAGCGTTTCCCAAACAAAAATTTCTGTACTCCAGCGGCGGGTATGCCTTGTTGGAACAATGGCTCACGGACACGCAGCAGCAAACGTTTGAACAGCTTTTGCAGCAGGAGCTATTCAAACCACTTTGGATGGTTGATGCGACATCGTTGCCTGTACTACAACTCGACATACCCGATGGATATGCTTCGGGTCACAGCGAAAAAGGTAGAGTGATAGATGGCAAATTGTATTACTACCCGTTCGCAGCCGGCGCGGGCATATATGCTTCGATTGACGACATGGCCCGTTTGGCCGTTGGCGTGCTGGATGCCTACGCCGGACGCGACACCACCTGGCTCAGCAAGAAGGATGTTTTAAAATTAGCTATGCTGCCTACAGGTGATGGTGGTGACTACGCCTTAGGCTGGCACGTAGAGAGAAATGCCAAAGGCGAATTGAGCATTTACCATCGGGGCCTGAACAGAGGTTTTATTAGCATCATAAAAATTGATTTGGACAATGATTCGGCGGGCATTGTGCTCACCAATAGTGAAGGCGGCAGTAAGTTATGGCAGCCCGCCATTGCTGCATTAAAAGAGATTTTGTTCTCGAAAGGAAGCCTGTAAGCTTTTTCACGCGAACTCACACTACCCTACGTTCACCCGATAGAGTCGCTAGCGTACAGTCCGGCTACGATCCTGCGGCACCGGCCGCATCACACTAGGCTGCAGCGTAATAAATATGTATATGTTTTTGAGCGTGATGTAAACGAAACATTAACAACATTCGCTGACATTTCGGCTTAATCAAACCTGTATCAACAATTAAGCGTACCTTTCCCAGACAAATGGGTAATTAGCTCAGGAAACCTGATTAACTTGCTTCAAACCCGCAGGAAATGTCAAATAGCAAGGCAGTGCTTCTATAACATACTGTTTGCAATACAATCGGCGGCAAATGCAATAAATCTGAAAGGAAAAATGCCGCCAGTTTGCCTAACCCAAAAACGCCGGTAGCCAACGTAAATTAAGACAGCCAACATATATGGTAGTAGAGAAACATTATATTCTTAGAACCGGATGGCTTAGGGCGGCGGTCTTAGGCGCAAACGATGGCATATTATCTACAACAAGTATTGTGATAGGGGTAGCTGCAGCAAGCGATACAAGAAGCCCAATCATGCTAGCAGCATTGGCGGGCTTAGTCGCAGGTGCTTTATCCATGGCTGCGGGCGAATATGTTTCGGTTAGCTCGCAAGCAGATAGCGAAACTTCAGACCTAAACAGAGAGCGAAAAGAACTTCTTGAAACGCCCGATCTCGAGTTGCAAGAGTTGGCTAAAATATATGAGCGAAGAGGGCTAGACAGCGAACTGGCAATGCGGGTAGCTGTAGAATTTACAAAGCACAATGCGTTAGAGACGCATGCCAAAGACGAATTGGGTATAAATGAATTTTCACAACCCAGGCCGTTACAAGCGGCATTGGCTTCAGGTGCATCTTTTATAGTGGGCGGGCTATTGCCGTTCTTGGTTTCATTGCTTGCACCAGTAAAGTTCATGGTTATTTGCCAATATACATTCTCAATAGTATTCCTTGCGGTATCGGGTGCAGTCGCAGCCAAGGCTGGAGGTTCTAGTATTAGAAAAGCCATACTTAGAATTTGCTTCTGGGGAACCATAGCCATGGGAGTAACTGCGCTTGTCGGGTATTTGTTTGGCGTAAAAGCAGTTTGATAAAGAGAAAGCTGTCTTTGAGCCACACGTGCACACGAGCGAGTTTATCCCGCAAGGCGGGAGTCGGGTGCAGTCCGGCTGCAAGCCTGCGGCTCGCTTAGCATGCGCGACATTCATATGGCGAAGACAGAGCATTCCGCCTCCGACACACCAAGAAAAGCGAACGACTAAAAGTGCATCTTAGTAACATGTTTAACCGCATACGCAGTATCCTTGCCAGACCGTATCCGCAAATGAATGGTGTGGCCCAAGATCTTCGGTTGGTACTGGTATTTGCATGCTTCACCTGGCTGTTTCTCTGGTACTTTTTGCCTTTCAACCTGAACCTGCTGCCACAGGGCGAATACTGGTGGCGCACGGCCTACTACGGGTTGGTGGTCGCTGTGTGCCTGCTTGTTAACGGGCAGGTACTGACCCGCCTTTTTCCACGCGTTTTTGCAGAAACGCACTGGACAGTAGGGCGGCAGTTGCTATGGACCATGCTTAACATGCTAACGGTGGCTGCGGGTATTCTGGCCCACAGTGTATGGATGGGTTACACGGTTTTGAGTTGGCAAAGCATCTTGCGGTTTTTGTTTATCACGGTGGCTGTAGGCGGTATCCCCCTCACGGCCCTGTTGCTGCTCCGCGAAATACAGCTGCTGCGACAGAACCTGGACGTAGCACAGCAAATGAACCTGGAACTTGCGCAAGCAAAGCATGCCACGGGTACAACCCAAGAGAGTACGGCACCACACTGCACCCTGGTGGCTGAGAATGACAAAGATGAACTCACCTTTGCCGCCGCCGCCTTACTATTTATCGCCGCCGCAGACAACTATGTAGAGGTGTATGTGGCTAGCACTTCGGGTGTGCAGAAACACTTACTACGTTGTAGCATGAAGCGTGCCGAGAGCCAACTGGCTACCCATCCTACAATGATGCGTGTGCACCGTGCGTACTTTGTAAACCTGTCCCATGTAATACATGTAAGTGGCAACGCACAGGGCCAGCGCCTGCACTTGGCGCACACTGATCAAAGCATCCCTGTGGCGCGGGCACAGCGTGAAGGGCTGCTAGCACGGCTGCATTCGCGCACGCTAGCCTAGCTGTTCGCCCCAGGTGTTTGCCATTGGCCCCAAAAACTGCTGCCTATCCCCGTTACTGGCCATTCGCCCCAATACAGTGGCAAGGCTTGGGCATAGCGTATTTCTTTGCTGCAAATCAATTTCGCTATGCAGTCATTCATTCCTTACTTACTCTATCTGCACATCTCCGCGGGCTTCACCGCACTGGTGGCGGCACCCATCGCCATGCGTGTAAAAAAAGGCGCCAATCAACATCGTTTATGGGGAAAGATATATTTCTGGACCATGGCGTTGGTGTTTGTTACTGCTGTAGTTATTGCTGCTTACAAGCCCATACCCTTTTTGCTCATGGTTGCTGTGCTTAGTTTCTATCTGGTAAGTAGTGGCTACCGTGCATTGTACCAGAAGCGGCTGCACAAAGGCACCGCTGCCAACTGGCTAGACTGGGCCCTGCCGCTCACCAACGCAATCTTCTGCGTTGGGCTGGTGGCTTGGGGAATCTGGGTGCTACTGCAGCCTAACGCAAGCCACGATTTTGCCTATGTGGCCTTCGTGTTAGGAGGTGCTGGCATCTTGGCCTCAGCGCGAGACATCTACAATTTGGTTAGGGCACCCCGAGAACTGAATAGCTGGCTGCTAAGTCATACCCGCGGTTTCATAGGGGGCTATATCGCTACCACCAATGCATTCTCTGCCGTAAACATGTTGTTCTTGCCACATTTTATCCGTTGGACCTGGCCTACCTTTATTGGTTTAGTCCTCATTCAATACTTCGTGCGCAAATACCGCATGCTGCCAAAGAAACCTGTAAACGCAGCCGCTGAAGCGCTACCCATACGCATCGGCTCAGCAGTATAAAGTTAGTATACGATTCGCTTACCACCCTGGTTTCCTCACACCCCACGCACCCACTCTGCTCCAACTACATCGCGCCGCGCAGCGGCGCATCCCTCTCTTATATCAAAGCGAGATAAAGGGTGAGGACAAACTCCCCGCATTATCTAAGGCGGGGAGTCACCGAAACGTTGCCTTCGTTTCCGTGTCGGGGCGGCCTGATTGAGCCGTACGGCTCCAGATACAGCCCGCCGCGTAGCGGCGCATTTCCCTTCTACTAGAGAGAGGGGCTGGGGTTGAGGTTCACACTTCAGTTTATACACCGGCCAACCTCCCCTTCAACAAGTTATGCACCGTGTATAACTTACAAATCGCCCCATTGCCATCGTAAGTTTGGAGTAAGAAGCAGGTAGTAATGCCGCTTCCCGAAACCCAGCCGGCCGGCAGTTTCTTTCCCTTAAGCTTTCTAAATCGCCCGGGCGAATTTTTTATTCTTCAGGTTATGTAAACAAAACCCGAAACACATAGTATCCCAGTACGCAGGCTAGTTAAGGCCCTGAAGTTGAACAGGCAACCGGTACACTTGTGTGGTAAGTCAATGTCGAGGATTGATGGTGGGAGAGGTGTGTGCACGGGTGAAGCTTACAGATGCTTGGCTGCTAGCAGGCTGCCCCCCACAAAGGGCAGCCTATAGTGGCATGTATTAAAGCTCCTTCCCTGCTAAGAAGAGGGGAGCCTGCATGGCTGCAGCAGCGCGAGAGCGGTGGCTACGTCTTTTCCCAAATGTTAATTTTCAATCAAGTCGTAGAAAATACCTAGGCAAAGTGCATAGGGAAATGGTGTTTTTCTTACTTTTGCACCCAAATCAAAAAACCAAAATGAAACTCACCCGTATTGTTACCCTGTTGGCTGTTTTAAGCCAGGTAGTATTGTTTGGCTGTAAGAAAAGTAGTGGGGTAGCCCCGACTGCTGATATACCCAGGCCATGTTCGGTAATTGGCGGACTACTACTAACGGTGTCGATAATTTGCGTATTGTGGGTGGGGATGCTTTACCGTCTACTTGTACTGGATTTCTAGGCGCTTTCAGAATCCCTGATGCATCTACATCACCTCAGTTGGAATTCGGCGCAATAGTTGTTGGTTGCCAAAAGGCTACAATTTGCCCTCCAGGAAGTCTTGGATTAGTTAGCAGTGGGTATTACTATGGAAGGTTTAATGTTGTAGCCAACGTTACAAATTCTACTTTAAGCTTCACTCACAATGGTGAAAGCGGAGCACCGTTGGGCTTATGTATCAACCCCGCTTATTTTGTTTTTACTAACCTCCAAGAAGCGTATTCGTCTGCAGGGCTGACTTATAAAGAAACCATTGTTGTTAAGTATGTGCTTAGCAATAATAACAACACATTGACGCTTTCTAACGATGTGGGTCAACCTGTTTTCTCCTATGTCTTTACCCGTCAATAAGAAATTTTAGTTTTTCTGGTTAAATCAAGTTAGCGCCCAAAGGAGAATAGCTCGCACTCTTCGAGATGTTCTCCTAGTTATTCTAACTGGAGTAACTCTGCTTTTTCTACTTAACTTATGTTTGGGAGGGCTTCTACCTTTTTGGTGTTTATAACTGGTTGTATTGCTTTTAGCTTTTTTAAGCTGTTTGGACAGCAGGAGTACAGGCCAGGCACATATGTTGTAAGGCTCCAGCTCAATCAGCTATTGTTTAGTTACAACGGAAGCTACGGTAGCGACCAGACCAATAGGCTGAATTTTCGTATAAACAATGGCTACGCAGACAACAGGCGCCAAATGCCTTTTTACTTTCCAGGCAATGATCCTTTTTGTTTTAGAGACTTTAACCTCGCCGGTGGGCCTTTGAATATATTTACTGAAAAGGTTTACTATACTGAGAGTAACGAGCAAAGTGTTTATTCTAAAACTTTACAGAAGGGTGGAGGGAACAACGAATGTGATTTTGCAACTGGAGATAGGAATGTAACTACTAACTATGATCAGTCTTTTGAGTTAAATGATGTAGCCCCTGGAGTTAATGCGCTCTCTGGATTTTTCCCTTTGGACAATAGCACACCACTTACTTATCAATACCGCTGGCACCCTGCAGTACCCTATAATGTTGCAGCTGCTGCCGCAAACAATAACCTTAACCAAACCTTTTTTTGTACCCAAAAGAATGATACCATTAAGCTAACTGCCCTGCCAGCAGGCAATACCAATGATACTGGTGTGATAGGAAACATAGGTTACCGGTGGGAGTATGCATCTTACAATGAATGCAGCTGGAGTTATTTCTACAGGCAAGGAAATTGTATTAATACAATTAGAGAGCAGAGGTGTATTAACGCTGGATTTCCAGACGAGTTTTGTTGGGAAGAGGAAGTTTGTGTGGAGTACGAACAAATATTGGATTCTAATCTAACCTGCAATTTGACGGGCTTTTGGGCCTATCTAGGAGAATCCAATGGGATACATCCTCAACTAAAACGACATGTTAATGACCTTGAGCTTGGAAAATACTGGGTGCGCTACTGGGTGGTACCTACAGACGGTTCGGGTAATTTGTTACTTGAGTACAAGTCTGCTTCACCTGGTTATGTAACATACAAGCCAATAGAGATACGCAAAGGGGTGGCTGATGCCAACATTACACCTGTGGATGCATTGTGTAAAAACGGCAATGGTGACCTACGCTTTACGCCCACTGAGAGTGGCACGTACTGGCTAGATGTTCTGGAAGGAGATACGGTTGCTATGCGGCGGGTACGGAACTTTGGGCCGGTTACTGTGACAACGGGGAGCCCCATCAGCATTTCAACCTTGCAGGAGAATAGCAATGAGAACAAAATACCCAACCTGAAGGCGCGCATCAACTACCGTGTACGCTGGTACCAGGCAAATGTGACCCAAGATGTATCTGAGGGTGAAGGCAGATTCAGTAATGGCTGCTCAAAAACCAGCGGGCCGCTTACCATAACTGAGCCTGCAGCCGTAAGCATAACCGATACCACACCGGTGCTTGTGCCAGGCAGCCCGCACCATTTTCAGTGTAGCGGCACCACAGCACCTGGCAGTATCCGGGTGCATGCAAGTGGGGGTAGGGGCACGCTTTATGTGGCTACAGCCCGCAGGCTCTCAACAAGTGAACTTTATAACTCAACGCTTGGGGCATCGCCTCGGAGTATAGCCGTGCCTGATAGCGGTAAGTATTCTATCACGCTTAATGATGCCAATGGGTGTGATGCTGTGAACAACAATGTGTACACTGTAGAGCTCACTCGCCCAGCCCCGCTGGAAAATGCCAGTTCGCCTGTACCCACACTGCCCACCTGCTTTAATGGCGCAGATGCCACTGCCAGGTTTACTACACAAGGCGGGGTGGGGCAGCACACGCTTACGCTTACAGCCGCGGGTTTTGCCACCCGTAGTGCAACGGGTGCAGCAGGAAGTATAATGGTAAGTGGGCTAAGCCCGACCACGTATTTAGTAACAGTTACGGATGCTTTGGGATGCATGGCATCACTGGGTACCGTGACCGTGCCTAACCGTACGCGAATTAACCGCGGGAACGTAAGTGTACAAAATGTGAGTTGCAACGGGGGCAGTAACGGTAGTTATACTTTCTCACTAACAGGCGGGCAGCCGCCGTATACTGCAAAGCTGCTCCAAGGTGCGGCAACGCTACAACAAATAATTACACCTTTTGCAGCAAGTACTTCGCAGCTGTTTGCGGGGTTGGTTGCAGGCACTTTTACCGTGCAAGTGCAGGATGCAGCAAATTGTACGATAAGTGATACGACGATTTCAGTTACCCAACCCACACCCCTGTTAGCAGGGGTACCTACCGTAACGGAAGTAACCTGCATTGGCGGGAGCGATGGTACTGCAAGCCTAAGCTTTAGTGGTGGCACACCGTACACGGGTGCGAATGCAGGCTACCGATATCGGTGGGTACGTGTGTCAGACAATGTAACTTTGCTAAGTGAGGTTGGGCAAACACCAACGGCAGTTGCCTCGCGTGCTGCGCTCGTGGCGGGAGACTATCGGATTACGGCTTATGATGCAAATAACTGTTCACGAGTGGTTACCATTACTGTGATAGAGCCCAATGCAGTTTCTATTTCGAACACGACCAGCACACCGCCCACCTGCCCAGAAGGTAGCAATGGCAGCCTTTCGTTTCGGGTAGCAGGTGGGCGGGCGCCGTTTGGGGTGATAGCAACGCGGCAAAGTGATGGTTTGGTGCTGGCAACCGCAGGCCAGACAGGGCCGATGCTTATGGTGAATAATGCGCCTGTAGGTACGTATGATATACAAGTTACCTATAGCGCAGCGGCCTGTAGTACCAGTAAGGTGGGCGAGATAGTGGTGGCGCCACCCGCTAACCCGCTTCGTGCAACGCCAACACCCATCAGCCCTACCTGTTACGGTCGGGCTGATGGCAGGGTAAGTTTGTTTGCTGACAGAGGTACGCCGTTTGCAGGCAGTGCTTATAATTTTTCTCTATTCAGGGGCACTATTGGGGACGCACAGGTGGGTATTACCCAGCGCTCGGGTGTGCCTTTTGTATTCGCGGGTTTGATCGCAGGCACTTATGCCGCCCGCATTACGGATGCCAATGGATGTACAGTTATACTCACGGACATTATCGTGTCTGATCCTCCTGCCATTAGCATAGCCTCACTTACGCAGCAGCAACCGCAACTTTGCCCTGAAACTCCCAATGGCATTGCACGGCTCTCGCTGAACAATATTTCGGTCCCTTTTTATATACGGCGTTATGGAGGCGGCGCTCAGGCTGTGGATTCAATACGGTATGTTTCGATTGCTGCTAGCTACAATTATGCCAACCTGGCTGCGGGAACCTATACCTTTGATGCTCGAGAAGATAGAGTGGGGGGGTGTGCCCTGCCAGGTGTACGCCCTTCGGTTGCGATTGGGGCGATTGCTCCTATGGTGCTTTCATCCAGCCAGACAGCAGCGAGCTGTAGTGCCTCATTTGATGGTAGAATTACGCTGAGTGTAAGCAGTGGGGGTACCGGACCATACAGTTTACAAGTATTAGACTCGACGGGTACAAATTTGCTGAGCACCTTTTCAACTGTATCGCTGAATAGTAGCCGTACCGTTAATGCTTTGCGTAGTGCACGCTACACCCTACGGGCTATAGATGCCAATGGCTGTATTGTAAATGGGAGCATCCGCATCCAACTCATAGCGCCTCTTGATGTAACAACAAACACTCGCTTGCAAAGCTGCTCAAGTGTGCTGGATGGCAGACTAGCTCTGAAACCTAGCGGAGGTGCTGCAGGCTATACTGTTTCCATTTTTAATGGTGCTTCACGCGTTGCGGGGCCAGCTTTTGTGACCCCCGGAGATTCATTGGTGGTTACGAACCTTGCAGCCCTAACCTATAGCTATGATGTAACGTTTGCTGGGGGACAGTGTTCAACAAGCGGGACTATTGCGGTGGGTTTACTGCCAACTATCGTCACTAGTAATACCTCAATAAGACCTGCCAGCTGTGAAAATGTGAGTGATGGCAGCATCCGATTAACAGTAAGTGCGGGGCGGCCGCCTTACACCGTGCGATGGAGTCGGGGTGGTTCTGCGATTGCTACACAACCTGTTACTGCGTTTGCCGAACTTGCTGGATTGGCAAATGGAACTTATGATGCGCGGATTACAGACCAAAGCGGGTGTGAACAGGTTCTCAGTTTCACGGTTGGATTAAAGGCACCCCCTACACTTGCAGTGCAAGTTATTGCAGGGGCTTGTACTGGCCCTGGCAATGATAATCAACTCAGTATTCAGGTAACACAGGGTACGAAACCTTACCGCGTGCGTGTGTTGAACAGTAGCAATACAGTTATTTCTGACCAAACGGTGCAGTCTAATTCAGTGGTAACCAATCTTACCCCAGGCACTTATACTGTTCAAACTCGGGACTCGGTTAACTGCACAGATAATGTTGCAAATGCCTGGTTGGAAAGAACAATAACTATTGAGCCCTGGCGACCGTATGTGGTATCGGCAAGTGTTACACCTGTAAGTTGTTTTGGAGGCCTGAATGGCATTGCAACCCTAAGCGCAAATGGAGGTGTAGCACCGATACGTTTTTCTTTGAATGGTGGCCCTTATCAACCTGCAACTTCTTTTACTGGGTTGGCAGCAGGTAGTTACACTGTGAATATGCTTGATGCCAATAACTGCCCGGGTAGTGGGAGCTTTGTTATAAGACAGCCTACAGCATTGACAGCATCAATACTGGCTACATCAGACGCTCGTTGCCAAGGCAATGCTAATGGTATGATTGAAGTAACTGCAGCGGGGGGTGTATCGCCTTATCAATTGTCAGTAGATGGTACTACCTGGATAAATGGCACTATACTTACAAATTTGCGTGCGGGCGTATATACATTAACAGTAAAAGACGCAAACGAATGCATCTTCACTTTGCCTCAACCTGTCGCTTTAGCTGAGCCCAGCGCGTTACAGGCCACTATATCACGAAGTGCAAATGCAACTTGTGGACGCGATGATGGCGAGGCAGAAGTTTCTGTAGCCGGGGGTATCACTCCTTATTTTGTGGGTTGGTACAGGATAGCTGGCGCAACCCGAACCTGGGTTTCTAGTCAATTGCAAGCAAGAGGTTTATTGCCTGGTTTGTATCAAGCAGATGTAACCGATGGGAACACTTGTTTTGTACGCTCATCTATAGTGACAATTGGTAATGTAAATGGGCCTACAGGAACCATAAGCAACGTAATAGGGGTTCGATGTGCTGGAGAAGCTACAGGATCAGCTCAAGTAACCAATGTTTCTGGAAATACACCTATTTCAATCAGATGGGATAATGGCCAAACCACTGCCACAGCGAGTGGGCTAGAAGCTGGTTTAAACGGCGTTACTCTGACGGATGCAAATGGATGCAGTACGCTGCTTAGGGCTATTGTACCAGGGCCAGCTCCACTAGTATTAAATACTTTAAGTTTAGTGCAGCCCGTCTGTACCGGTGGTTGTAATGGTACAGTAACGGTAGCAGCAGGTGGTGGAACAGCTCCTTTCTCGTTTAGGTGGCAGGGCAGGCCAGGCGTTGCAGGACCATCTCTTGCCGGGCTATGTGCTGGTGATTATGAAGTAACCGTAACAGATGCAAACGGATGCCAACTGATGCGCACAGTGAGTTTGGCGGATCCTGCCCCTGTCGTGGCTGATTTAAGCCCAAGGGTGCGTGAAGTTTGCAAGGGCGTTGCAGTGATGTTTGATGCAGGCAACCCTGGTAGTGCATACCAGTGGACTTCAACAACAGGTTTTACGAGTTTACAGCGGAATGTATCAGTAGTGCAATCTGGCAAGTATTTTGTAATAATTACTACTCCTGCAGGCTGTGTAGGGCGCGATTCAGTGGAAGTGCTTAATACAAATACTGGCCTTCAGGCCAATTTTCTTATCAGTAGTGAAGGTGAGGTTGAGGATACCCTGGTAGCAATTGAGGTATCAACGCCTGAACCTGAACGCACAGGCTGGGTGGTGCCTGCAGGTGTAAGCTACTGGAGTGAAGGGTACCTGCATTTGTTTCGCTTCCCACAACCTGGGGATTATACCCTGCGTATGTGGGCGCAGCTGGGTGGCTGCACAGATACGCTGAACCGCAGTATCCGCATTTTCTCAAAACAAGCGGGAAGTATTCTTACAAAAGTTGATGCTTCAAGGTTTATACAGTCCATAAGCTTGTACCCCAACCCTACACGGGGCCCATTTTCTGTAGACCTTACACTACGCGAGAAAACCAAAGTTCTTTCCCGTGTGTATTCAGCGTCTTCAATTCAAACTTTGAACGTTATACGAACAGATGCAGATAAGAAATGTAAACTAGAATTTGACCAATCTGGCCTCTCTGCGGGAGTATATTTCCTCCATATTGAAGCTGGTGGTGAGACGCAGCTTATTCGTTTAGTGGTACTTTAATTTTTTAGAAAGCACGTTGGTGCTTTCTAAAAGGCTGCCAAGTATAGAAGTACGGCTTGATTAACCCTTTGTACTGGTAGCATCCAAGTTATCCAGCCATTTACCATACCGCAAACGGCGCAAGGGTGTATGCTTTTTGCCGCGGTCAAACTGGCCCATTGTAAGCGATAGCCATTCTTCCGGTTTGCGTTGCGTATGAGGTAGGATTTCAAATCGGGGTTCATTGTGTGGGGTGCTGAATCGGTTCCAGGGGCACACATCCTGGCAAATGTCGCAGCCAAATGCCCAACCTGCTGTTTTGCCTCGGTAGGTTTCCGGCATTGCATTTGGCAACTCTATCGTTAAATAGCTGATGCACTTTGTGGCATCTATTTCGTAAGGCTTCAGGGCGTCTGTGGGGCATGCATCTATGCAGGCTGTGCAGGTGCCGCAGTAGTCTTTTACCTGCTCACTATCCGGCTCCAATGCTGCTGTAGTAAGCACCACCCCTATAAAAAAGAAAGAGCCTGCGCCCGGCCTAAGCACGTTTGTATTTTTACCCAGCCAGCCGGCGCCCGTTCGCACGGCCCAGGCTTTTTCCATAACAGGTTTGCTATCTACGGCTATCAGCGTCTGACTACCCGGAACCTCTTCACGTAACCAAGCTGTGAGTTTGGTTATCTGATGGCTCATCACGCGGTGGTAGTCTTCGCCATATGCATACTTTGAGATTTTCGGTAGGGTAGGGTCTTGCCGTTTACCAGGATGCGGGTAGTAGTTTTTGAGTAAGACTATCACACTGTTAGCGCCGGGCAGCAGTTTGCGGGGATCTGTGCGAACGTCAAACGTTTCTGCCATGTAGTCCATCATGCCGTTGTAGCCGCTATCTAGCCAGGCGCGTAACTGCTGTGCCTCTGCCTCCAGGTATTCAGCTTTGGCAATACCGCAATACATGAAACCCATGTTTTGCGCCTGCGCTTTCAGCTGGGCACTTACTGTATGATTTGATGTGACCACTGTACTCAATCAGTTTGCACGTTCAAGTTGAAACTTTTCTGGCATATGGTTGTCTTAACCTATTAGCTATGTAAGCTACCATACCCCTATGAACTTCTATTCGCTCGGCTTTGTACATACGGCTCTGGCTGTAGTAGCCATGATGTTGGGTGCTATCGTATTGCTACGCACAAAAGGAGACAGGCTGCATGTGCTAGCAGGCTATTTTTATGCTGGTTCTATGCTGCTTGTGAATGCCACTGCACTGGGCATTTATCGGCTATTCCGCACATTTGGGCCCTTTCACGCATTTGCAATTTTCAGTTTGATTACGCTTGCCGCCGGCATCGTGCCCGCAATAACGAAAAAGCCTGCGCAGGGGTGGTTTATGCGTCATTACTATTTCATGTGCTGGTCTGTGGTGGGTTTGTATGCTGCCTTTTGGAGTGAGGTAGGCACGCGCATTTCGTCCTCTAAATACTTCTGGGCGGCAGCGATACTGGCTACCATTGTTACTGCAATAGTTGGCAACATTATCATCAAGCGAAATCAGGCAAAATTTGAGGCGCAGTTTGGTGGCAACCCAGATAAGGGCGCAGCTTAGTTTTTTCGACTTTAGTTCCCGTCAAATAAGGAAGGGCGCCCGCCAGCTGCCACCCGGCCAAAGTGTGCATAGGCTCTGGGGGTAGCCTCTCTACCCCTGGGCGTACGTTTGATAAAGCCTTCCATAATCAGGTAGGGTTCATACACCTCTTCTATGGTCTCTGCTTCTTCACCCACTGCAGTAGCAATGGTTTGCAGGCCTACAGGGCCACCCTGAAATTTATCCAGCACTGCCAGCAAGATGCGGGTATCCATATCATCCAACCCAGCTTCATCTACTTCCAGCGCCGCTAGCGCCTGTTTGGCAATCGCCATTGTAATCATACCACTACCTAACACCTGCGCAAAGTCGCGCGTGCGGCGCAAGAGGCGGTTTGCTATACGCGGAGTGCCTCGGCTGCGGCGGGAAATTTCATCTGCTGCAGCGTCTTCTATTGGGGTGTTTAGTACGCCCGCACTTCGTTTCAGAATACGGGAAAGCAGGGTGGCATTGTAATATTCCAGGCGGCACTGAATGCCAAAGCGTGCCAGTAGTGGCGAGGTAAGCAATCCTGCACGTGTGGTGGCACCCACGAGCGTGAAAGGGTTTAGCTTGATCTCTATGCTACGTGCATTAGGGCCTGACTCTATCATGACATCAATCTTGTAATCCTCCATGGCGCTGTAGAGGTACTCTTCTATTACAGGGCTCAGGCGGTGGATTTCATCAATAAACAGAACATCGCGGGGTTCCAGGTTGGTGAGCAGCCCCGCCAGGTCACCGGGTTTCTCAAGTACAGGGCCACTTGTACTCCGAACACTTACACCCAGTTCAGATGCTATGATGTAAGAAAGGGTGGTCTTACCAAGACCGGGCGGGCCGTGCAGAATCACATGATCCAGTGCATCGCCCCGCTGTTTTGCTGCCTGCACAAACACCTTCAGGTTACTCACAAGCTTCTCCTGCCCGGCAAAGTCAGCAAAGCGTATTGGTCGTAGTGCTACCTCCTCTGCATCCATTTGAATTTTTTCTTCGCCCAGCATTTCGTTTCGCATATCCTATTTAACCGGGTTCGCAATACAACACCTGGATAATACCCGCTTGCGCAATTTACCAGCAAGTGATGCAAATTAGACGGCACCAACAGCTCTTTTTGTTACTTTGGTGCCTAACTGAATCTGCACCTATAATGGTAAGCCTTAAAATAAATGTGTGCGTAACCTGTTTCTGGCTTCTATTTGTAATAGGGTGGGGCACTGAGGTGCTAGCGCAGGGCCAACCACAAAGGCCCAAAAGAAAGGCCGAATTGGTGGAAGACGATGGTGAAAAAAAAGTGGATAGCCTTGTAGCTAAAGAGCAATTTGAACCCAAGCCTGGAGAGCGTTTTGACCTGATTTTCAATTTTTCTTTTCCAATTGTTCCAGCAGCACCCTCAGACCAGGTACCGGTTTCGTTTAACCCTTTCCAGTCTAATACGATAAGCCTAATGTTCAGTTACAACTTTGTACTGAACCGGCGTATAACCTTACGTACTTTCCCAGGGTTTACCTGGTATAAGCTCTCTTTTCAACAGGGCGACGCCAGTAAACTATTTCCCAGCACAGCTACTGATATAACCAAGCTGAGTACGGTTACAAGCGAAACGCTGCGGGCATTCTACCTGGAATTTCCTTTGGCGCTGAGCTGGGTAATCGAGCGAGATGAGCGTGAAAAGCCACTCATCTACTGGGATATAGGTGGCTCTTTTGGGTTCATTGCTCCCCTAATCGGTACGACAGAGTATGAACGCATTAGGGGTACTGACAGCCAAAGCATTACTGAGACATTCAAGCCAATACCCAATTTTCAGACCTGGAGATTTACAGCACTCACACGCATTGTATATAAATTCGTTGGGCTACATGTGCAGTATAGATTGAACGAATTGTTTTATACGGATAAAGGCTATAGCAGTAACAACATTACCGAGCCTGGCACGAATAGCTACCCCACACTTCCCAAACTGGAAGTTGGCATTACTATAGTGCTGTAGCAAGACCAAGTGTGCCATTTATGGCAGCATTAAAAAATCTTAGTTGCACTGGAACTTTACGTTCTTCTCATTCCTTTTGGAATAATAAGTAGCGTAAAAAAGTGCTCTTTTTATCCGCTTTTCGTATCTAACCTTCTATAAACACAGCCTAGTTACCTATGTATGCCCAAACCTCGGCAATAGACACATTGCTTCAAAAGATATTCACTCATGCTTTGATGGTAAGGAATGAGTTGGCTACTAAAGCAAATCTCAATGTTACCGAGATTGAGTTTTTAGCCACAGTTTTTTTGGCCGGCAAACAATTGAGTGTTAAAGAAGTTAGCAGCCAGCTGCATCTGTGTTCTCAGGCAGTAACAAAAATCTCTAAAAACCTTAGGAGCCTAGGGTTAATTGCAACACATAAATCGCTTGTGGATAAGCGTAGCACCTTGATTTCGCTTACTGAGTCAGGGCAAAAGTTGGCGCAGCTAGAAAAAAACAAAAGGGAAGTTTTGTTGCTTCGCTGCCTTCAGACATGTTCAATAGATGATATAGATAAGTTTTGTAAAGTGCTTTCAGTAGTTCACGGCTCGCTCCATGATTTAATGCGAACCGATACAGAGAATGTGGCTAAAGAGCGTTTTACGGCTGACAGTTCGTTTTCTTTTGAGGTGGAAATGAACGGGCGGAAAAACCTGGCTGCTGGCTAAGGACTATTGTATAGGTAAAGGAATTAGTCGGTTAGGTATTTGCATTACCTTTGGGTGGTAGTACATGCCCTAGGTGTAATCAGCACAAGGGAATCAATAATGAGAGTATTTAAGGTCACGTTTAACTTCGAGGAAAAGGGGCTTGGGCCCATAAGTGTTCAAGGGGCGGAGGGTGAAACACTATTAGACCTTGCGCTTGAAAACAATGTGGAACTACACCACAACTGTGGCGGCGTGTGCGCCTGTACAACCTGCCATGTTTATATAGATGCTGGCATGGGGCTCCTGCCTGAAATGAGCGAGCGAGAAGAAGATTATATTGATAGGGCAATTAACCCCAAGCTTAACTCACGGCTAGCCTGTCAATGTGAAATAAAAGGGGATGTGATATTGACCATACCCGATCAATCGCTTATGCTTGGACATTGATAAAGACCTAGATATAGTCCTACCTGATACTTAGACGCTAGTACGAGCATTATGCACACAGAATTCGCTTTGCCGTTTACTTGGAATGATTACGAGGACATTGCTATGGGCCTCTACGAGAAATTCGGTGCTGAGTTTGATGAGAGCAAGATTTACAGGATTCGATTCACTGACCTTCATAAATGGGTTTTAGACCTACCTAACTTTGAGGGCAAGGCCAGTGAAAGCAATGAGGGCCACCTAGAGCAAATACAGACTGCCTGGGTGTATGAGTGGCGTACCAACAACAAGTAGCTGGCATGCAGCAGCAGTGTAGTAGGGCAGGGGTAATCAGCCATAGGCAAGCCCTGCTTTGTAACAAGTTCCGTTTTTAGCGAAGGGCTTAGGGGCAGAAGTAAGGTCAATTAAACCCTTGCAAGTAAGGCCCAAACCCTTAATTTTGACCACAGTTGGTATGGTATTTCATTCTCACCGTTACGCTTAATCATCACACCGCATGAGCCAGGAAACAGTGTCTTTATTGATGAACCTGATGTTATTTGTTCCAGGGCTGGGTGTAGCGCTCTTACTGCTTGCACCGGCTAAGTACGCTAAGTATCTGGCATTTGGCATTACGTTGGTTTCTTTAGCGCTGGCAGGCTTGGTGTATTATTACTATCGCCACTACAATGTACCCGAGAACCTGAACAACGGCTACCTTTTCCATACTGCATACCGATGGTTCGGGCAGGTAGGCGAAAATGGCCAGTGGGTAAGCCGCTACGACATTAAGTTTGTAACAGGCGTTGATGGCATCAGTATTTACCTCGTTCTGCTCACAGCGCTTCTGTTCCCGCTAAGTGTGTGGGCTAGCTGGGGCAGTGTTACGAAAAACGAAAGAGGCTACTATAGCATGCTTCTGCTGCTGCAGGTAGGGGTTTATGGCGTTTTCATGTCCCTAGATTTATTTCTCTTCTACGTTTTCTTTGAGCTGGGCCTTATACCCATGTATTTTCTTATTGGGTTATGGGGAGGCAAGGATCGTATTTATGCCGCGGTGAAATTTTTCCTGTATACGCTATTCGGCTCTTTGCTTATGCTGGTAGCTATACTCTGGCTTGGGGGGTATGTGGGTCATGCGCTAATCGGGCCAGAAGCTTTTACTACTGACTTGGTCACTATTACAAGTTATCTGCGTGAGCATGCGCTTGAACCCAGTACACAGAAGTGGTTGTTTTGGGCATTTGCGCTTAGCTTCCTGATAAAGGTTCCTGTATTCCCATTGCACACCTGGCTGCCTGCAGCGCACGTGCAGGCACCTACGGCCGGTTCGGTAATCCTTGCAGGCGTTCTGCTAAAAATGGGTACATACGGCTTGCTGCGGTTTAACCTGCCTCTTTTCCCTGATGCCTCAAGTTATTATGCAGGCATCATGGCCATGCTCGGGGTCATCGGTATCTTGTATGGGGCCATGGCCGCCATGGTGCAGTCTGACATCAAGAAGCTAGTTGCCTACTCATCTGTGGCACACATGGGCTTTATCATCATGGGCATTTTTTCCTTTAATGCTGAAGCTACAAGCGGTGCGGTATTGCAGATGATAAACCATGGCATAAGCACAGGTGCCTTGTTCTTAATCGTAGGCATGATTTACGATAGGCGGCATACACGTGAGATTTCTGACTTTCAAGGCATTGCCAAACAGCTACCCGTCTTCACGTTATTGTTTATGATTACCACCCTAAGCAGTATAGGCCTGCCGGGTCTCAATGGTTTTGTGGGTGAGTTTTTGATATTGGTTGGAAGTTTTAAAAGCGATGCATTTGCTGATGCTTACGTGATAGTAGCCACAGCAGGCGTGATTGTAGCCGCAGTTTACATGCTTTGGATGTTTCGTAGGGTTATGTTTGGTGAGCTGGACAAGCAAGAGAACCGCGAGTTAACAGATCTTTCAGGTAGGGAAGTAGCAATACTGATGCCCTTGGTTGTATTGATGTTTGTTATTGGCTTCTGGGCAACACCATTCCTACAGGAGATCAGCAAGACCTCCGATATTGTGATTAGGGATGTTCTAGGTGCCTTAGGGAGTGTGCCCATTTCAGCACGATAAACATAGCAGGCTCTTTTCAGCATTCTTTATTCTTACCTGCGTTTCATATTGAATAAGCATCATGGCATCAATTAAAAAGACGGAAAAAAAATCAGCTCGCAAGCCTTCAGCAAAAAGCACAACCAAGAAGGCTAATGCTAAGTCAGGTGTATTCTGGCCCATGAAAGGGGAGGAACTCGTGGTGTTCAAATTGTTTTATCCCAAAGGGCCTACACAGGATCTGTACCGGACGCTATTTGAAGACCTCTTTATACGTGCTCAGAAGAGATTGACCGAACTCAAAGCAGAGCTAGCTACGCTTGAGGGAAGTTTGGGGGGGCAGTAAAGACCAGAAACGGCTTGCTGAAATACAGGGTAGAAAAAGAGTGCTTGAACTTAAGCTGGAGCTCATGAGCCTGGAAGAAGAAATGCGTAAGAACGAAGACGGAGATAAGCAAAAACTGATGGGCGAGATTAAAACTAAAAAAAGCAATTTGGCAGCCCTGAAGGGCAAGCATCCTGGCAGCTCAGCCAGCAAGACTGCCCAAGCTAAAATGCTGAGTGAACTTGAGGTTCTTTCCATTTTCCTGCATGGGAAGTAAAAATTGTAATTCTCACTATAATTTATATTATGTTAAATTCAAAATGAATGTTATTGCACACGAAAGATGTTAAATGACGTTTTTAAAATCCTCCCTACTCGTAAGTGCTAGTACGCTAGTAGGCATAGCAGTTGGGTTGGTTTCGCAGAAACTGTATGGTATATACCTGGGCCCCGTAGGCCTAGCCTACTTGGGTAATTTCATTAACCTGGTAAGCGTGTATCAGGTTCTGAGCAGCGCTGGCCAGCAAAATGGCCTTGCTACCACTGCCGCACAATATGCCAGCAATCCAGCGGAACTGCATAAACGCGTATCTGCCATGCTAACACTCGGGCTTATTTTTTCAGGTGGTCTAGCCTTGATTGCAGTTCCCTTTGCATCCACCCTCAGCGCACAGTATATCTCAGATTCTCAGTATGCGTATGTGTTTGTGTTACTAGGACTAACTGGATTTTTATTTGGTCAGAATCTGCTGTTCATGTCAGTGCTGCAGGGGCTTAAGGCCGTTAAGCTTTATGTAACCACCCAGATAGTTATGCACGGTATCAACTTGATATTTAAGGTTACTCTGGTTGTGAAATTTGGGCTAGGTGGCGCGCTTGTCTCCATCTTTCTGCCAAACGTTATATCCATTTTGGTCACGCTTTATCTGCTGCACAAAGAAAGGCTGCTGGATTTTAGCAAGCTTAAGCTTCAAGTTGAGCTAAGTATGGTAAAACCCATGCTAGAATATTTCTTTATGGCTTTGGTTTCATTTGCACTCCTTCAGGTAACTCAGCTTATCATTCGGGGGCTTGTCATCAGCAAGGTGGGGCACCTAGAGGCTGGCTACTGGCAGGCGGTATTGATTTTATCAGGCACTTATCTCAGTTTTGCGGGCGCTTCGGTTAATGCCTATTACTTGCCCCGTCTGGCGCCGTTAACCAATCGTGCTGAGGTAGTACGTGAGGTTCACGATATCCTTAAACGTGTAGCTCCTATTTTAGTACTGTTTCTTGGCGCAGTGTTTGCGTTTAGAAACCTGGGGCTGCGCTTGCTATTCTCAGATGCATTCCTACCTGCAGAAAGTTTGTTTATACCTTTCATAATTGGCGATTTCTTTAGGATTATCAGCTGGACCTATGCGCTGATATTGGTTTCAAAGAAGCTCACTTTGCTATATGCATGTACTGAGATTGGGTTTGCGCTGGTTTGGGTAGTTGGCAGCCTATGGGCTGTGCAGGACCATGGCATTGTGGGTGTATCATGGGTTTATGCATGGGTATATTTTTTTTACTTGGTTACGCTGGTAATACTTTTTTACTTTACGCCGTTACTTACCCCCCTACCCCAACATGAAGGTGCTGATTCTGGGAGACTATAGTGGGGTGAACTTCTTTCTTTGGCGTGGGCTAAAAGAACTGGGTGTGGATGCGGTGCATTACTCCAGAGGAGACGGATTTAAGCAACTACCAGCGCAGAATCTGTATTACATGCGGGGGAAAAATGAGCTTGCATGGATAGGCGCAGCCAGAGAACTTTCAGATCAATTCAGCAAAGCAGCTAAGTTCAAAGATTATGATATTGTACTAATGAATTCTGTTTACCAGTTTCACAATAGAATAAATAGCTGGCTTCTCCCGCGTGTGTTGGCTAACAATAGAAAAACTGTATTGCAAAATATGGCCTGTAGCCATGACTACCATAAGTTTGTGCGTAAACTTACCTATAGCCCATGTGAGGAGTGTGCAGTATATGACCATCAAGGCACCCCCTGTACAAACCGTGCCTACGAGAATGCTGATTGGGAATCCAAGATATATGACATAGCTAGTGCAATAGTAAGCTCAGTAGGTTACGAATATTATGAAGCCATTGCTACAAGGGTGGACATGGCAAAAAAGAACCTCTACATCCCTCTGCCCGTTGATTGCGCTCACTTTGGTGAGGTGAAGTTCAAAACCACAAATAAGTTAAGGATACTGTATGGTAAAAATCGTGAGGGCTTCAAAGGAAGCAAGCATATAGTTCCAGCGTTAAGCAGGATAGCTGCTGAGTACAAAGACAAAGTAGAGATATTGATGCCAGACAGAATGCCTTTTGCTGAATATTTAGGGCTCCTGGAAAGCGTGGACATAGTGGTGGACCAATGCAATACTTACTCTTATGGTATGAATGCGATTATTGCTGGTGCACTTGGAAAAATTGTTTTAACAGGTGCTGAGCCTATTGCGCTCTCATCTATCGGGACTCAAGGTGTATGCCCTTTCATAAACATCAGGCCTGACCAGAGTCAAATTTCTGATGAATTGAGCGATATCATAAACACAACTATCTCACAGCTGGACGAACGCAAGCGGGCTTCGAGAGATTTTGTACTAGCAAACCATTCTCACATAGATGTTGCAGAAAAGTATGTTTCATTGTTTACTAGGGTATTGAGTTAGCAAGAATTCATTACTATCAAAAAATGCACATCTCTCATTCCCCATTGCATATACCTTATCTGGATCTTGGCGGTGCCCAAGCAGATAGCGAGGGAGCAATGTATGAGGCGTTTTACCGCGTTTGGCGTTCTGGGGGTTTCATATTAGGTAGCGAACTGGAGAATTTTGAGAGCAATTATGCAGCATTTAGCTGTGTCAGCCATTGCATTGGTGTGGCTAACGGCCTGGATGCATTATGCCTTTCTTTGAGGGCTTTAGGTATAGGTGCAGGTGATGAAGTTATTGTTCCATCAAACACCTATATAGCAAGCTGGCTGGCAGTTTCGCAGACAGGTGCTAGGCCCATTCCCGTAGAGCCACGGATGGAAACTTACAACATTGACCCTTCGCTAATTGCAGCTGCCATAACGCCCAGAACCAAAGCCATTATGCCGGTGCATCTATATGGACAGGCATGCGAAATGGATGCAATTATGGAAACTGCTAAAGCTTACCGGCTTCACGTAGTTGAGGACAATGCCCAAGCACAAGGCGCTACTTATCATGGCAGAATTACAGGTAGTTTTGGTATTTGCAATGCGACTAGTTTCTATCCTACAAAGAACCTGGGTGCTTTAGGAGATGCAGGAGCTATAACAACCCATGACATTGATTTGTGCAGCAAGCTGAAACTACTGCGGAACTATGGTTCTTGTGTAAAGTACTATAACGAGATAAAGGGTGTTAATTCCCGGCTGGATGAACTCCAGGCTGCATTTCTATCCGCTAAGCTCAGGCTTTTGCCCAAGTGGAATGCAGATAGGCAAAACCTTGCTACTTTGTACAACGCTCTTCTCGAAAATGTGGTTGAGATTGCACTACCCAAAGTTGCTGCCGGGGCCACCCACGTATACCATGTGTATATGATACGAACAACCCAGCGAGATGCACTGAAAGCTTATCTTGCAGATAAGGGAATAGGTACTTACTTGCATTACCCGGTTCCGCCGCATTTGCAAATAGCCTATTCTGATTTGGGACTTTCGAGCGGGAGCCTTCCTGTTGCTGAAGAAATATCTGCTACTGGTTTAAGTTTACCCTTGTATCCAGGCATGACCGATAAGCAGGTTAAAAGTGTGTGTAATGAAATAGGTAATTTCTTTTCAATAGGATAGATATGGATACCCCCGTTGTTCCTTTTCTAATTGAATTTCCAGGTATTGGGTCATCTGAGATTGGCTACATATCAGTTTATGAAGAGACGCATGAGTTGATATCTTTTAAGGTGAAGCGTGTTTTCTGGACATACCACACACCTGAAAGCGTGTTACGTGGGCGTCATGCTAACAAAGTGACAGAGGAGATTCTCATTGCTGTGGCCGGGATTATTTTGGTAACCATAGAGGATACAGCGGGCAAGACAAAAATTTTTAAACTTGACCGGCCAAGTTTGGGGCTGTATATGCCACCACATGTTTGGCATACCATGCAGTACTCACATAATGCAGTACAATTGGTTTTGGCCTCTACACTGTATAGCGAGGATGACTACCTCCGTACAAAAGAAGCATTCTATGACCATTGGGGGCAGCAGTGATGCAAGATTCTAAACCCTACTTTGTGCATAGCCATGCGCTATGCGAGACTGAAAAGGTTGGAGCTGGCACGCGTATCTGGGCATTTGCGCATGTATTACCCCAAGCGGTAATTGGTAGCAATTGCAATGTATGCGACCATTGCTTCATTGAAAATGATGTCGTCATTGGTGACAATGTCACGGTGAAATCTGGCGTTTATATCTGGGATGGCGTTCGCATAGATGACAATGTGTTTCTGGGGCCGAATGTTGTGTTTACAAATGATGTGCGCCCCCGCAGCCAGCAATATCCGGATGCATTTGGTCAGATTGTGATAGAAGAGGGGGCCAGCATCGGTGCAAATGCTACCCTACTCAGCGGAATCAGGGTGGGTAAATATGCTATGGTAGGTGCTGGGTCAGTGGTTACACGAGATGTGCCAGCCTATGCCCTAGTCTATGGAAACCCTGCCCGTCAAAAAGGATGGGTGAACAAGCAAGGGGAAACGGAAGAGAACCCACCAACTGATTAGTCCTCCAGTTGCCCGGCAAATTGCCGCTCCCAGGCCCTGAGCTGCGTCAGGCTAACAAGTTCAAGTGTGGCTTTATGGGAAATCAGGTTTTCGTCATACTCTGCAGTAGTATACTTACTGCTCCAGGTATAGCGCGGTGCATACCCGTACTGTTCGCCAGACCCCCATCTTTGCTGTAGCATAGTAAGCAGCTTTTCTGAGCTTCCCTTATCCTCTGTCACTACGGTTATACTCATCAGCTTTCTATTAAAAAATGTAACCTGTATTTTGCTTACGCTAACTCCATCCCAGTTTCCAGATGGGGCGGTATAGACCCCCTTGCCATTTGATAACTTTAAAAGTTTTAAGGGTAAGCGTACTTGCTCTTGCCAACTATCCAGCTTGAGGCCCACTAAACTCTGCATACTGTCGCCTACTATCGGTTCGCCAACCTGCGCATAGCTGGCGGATGCCGTAAGCAACCACATGCCCAATAGAATCATCATCAACCTCATCGCTTTAATATCTGGTGGCCTATTGCGCACTGCAAACAACGCTTAGGCTTGCAGTAGCTTTTGTGCAAAGCTAGCATGCCTTGGCTTTCCAGTGGGTCCTTCGGCTCAATACCTAGCGATGCGTAAAGGCTTGTTATTCGGTTCGTTTCCTTTGTAAGGGTTTGCACTATATCCATCGCCTGCTCAACTCCATTGCTATCTCCCCTTGCCCTGTCATAAGCAATACGAATCGGTATTAAGGTGTTCAGTACCACAATCTCTAGCCAGGCTGCACTTACCTTTTGCCTGCTGGCTTTTTTGAGTGGCTTGCCAAAGTCTGCATGCTGCTGCCAGTACGCAGCTACTGGGTGTGATAGCTGGCGTTTTATGGTACGCATGTCATATGTCAGCAAGTTCAGCAGGTGCGGTTCAGCGCAAACCCAAGCGGCTAGCTGCATCATTCTGGGTATAGGAAAATTCGCCGGCCGCATCCTTAGCTTCTTGAATTCTGTAGGCAGCATTTCCACTATGGCATGTTTGGCACCATAGTGCTGCCAGTGTTGCTGAAGCAGTGCATTGTAGTCATCTACTGCAAGCGTTTGCAGCATGCCGGCAGCACCCAGCAGTAGCGCCTGCACTACCTCTGGCTGTGCTACGTACCGCTGCACGATACCTAGCGGCATATGCCTGGCAAGTGTTATGAAAGCCTCTTTATTTACTGGCCCGGCCAGTGCGCCAGCCAGCATCTGCCAGAGTAGCTCCTGCCAGGGAATGCCATCGGTTGTACGGGCAGCTTCAATGTATTGTGCCTTTTCTGTAAGGCGCCCCCACCCCAGCGTCTGTAGCCAGGTACTTATGCTTTTAGGGTCAACTTCAGCTATCAGGTTTGCGCAAGGTATACTGGCTTGGTTGTGCTGCAAGAAGGAATACCGTTCCCGTAGGTTCTTATCTAACAGTGGGCCCAGCACAAGCTCAGGTATTTCGCTGCCGTCAGCCCTTTTGGGCTGCGCTCTGCTTGCAAACTGCACCACGTGCAGAATGGTAACATTGTAGTTGGGGTCGTTATGGTGCCCATGCCGGTACCAGTCATCCCCAGCTACATGCATCTCTATAGCGCCATGCATCTCAAGCGATTCCCCAGCATGCTCAAACCTTAACCTGGCCTCAGTAAAATCAGGGCCTTGATTCAGGTTGCGGCTGCCTACGTTCAGCACTGTAAGCGCCTTGCCAGCTGTAGTGAGCAGGTTATGCTGTGCAAAACGCCTGTATTGCCAGGCCAGCTGCAGCAAAGACTCCGGCATTGGTACTTCAGCCCGTTGGTTGGTAGTGCCAGTTTGCTGTGCCAACGCTTGATTTTAGATAAACGCAGTGGGTAGTTAAATGCGGGCAAATTACTTCTACAGCAAAAGAAACAGCAATTATTAACCTTAGCGCTAAGAACAATAAATGGAACTTATTGAAAATGAGAGAATTAAAAGAATTGCAGAAAAATAGTAAGAGAATAAAACAATAAGCTTAAGTATAAATACGTATATTTGTTGTACGTAAAACACTTAGCCACTAGTTGATATATGAAACGCATCTTTCAATTCTTTCGCTCACTCTGGAGTTCTTTGTTTGAACCCCTCGTGTAAAGGCCCATGCACCAGGCTATGATTTTAGTAGCCTGTACACCCTTGAAGCTTACCTTAACCCGCCTAATGGATCTACCCAAACACAAGTTTGGGTAGCTTTTTTTGTGATCATTCCAGCCAGCCTTCCAGACTTCCGTCCGCACCTACGGTTACCCGAACGAAATTTTGAAGGGTAGTAGCCAGCTTGAGCCCCACAAAGTCAGGGGCAAGGGGGTAGTTGCGGTGCCCCCTATCTACCAGCACTGCTGCCTGGAGGCTGCTCCGCTGCAATTTACTGCAATATGCTAACGCGTTGAAAAGCGTCAAGCCTGTATATAATACATCATCAACAAGTACAATAGGACTGGCTTCATCCAGCTTGGCACCCCTGAGCTGTGCGGGCTCATTGTCCAGTGTAAGCGTTGCAGTATAAATCTGCTTGTCGCTAATCCGCTTTATCACTGCTGAAAGCTTGGTGCAAAGCACAATGCCGGCAGTTGATATTCCGGCAAGGTTCAGAGATGCCACCGCATAGTTACGCTCTACTACCTCATAGGCCATTCTGGCCAGTATGGCTTCTGCCTGCGCTGCGGAAATGAGAGGAATAGCCATGCGTAATGCTTTTTACTAGGCTAGTTAAATCATGGCGCGATTACAACAGCAATAAGTTTAATTGCTCATGTTCAGCAGAAACTCTTCATTGGTTTTGCTGCCGCGCATTTTATCCTTCAGAAACTCCATGGCTTCTACTGGTGTCATATCGCTCAGAAATTTGCGCAGTAGCCAGATTCTGCTTAAGAATTTAGGCTCTATCAGCAATTCCTCATGCCGCGTACCGCTGGATACCACGTCTATTGCAGGGAAAACCCTACGGTTTGCCAGCTTTCGGTCGAGCTGCAATTCCATGTTACCCGTACCCTTGAATTCTTCAAAGATTACTTCATCCATCTTGCTGCCTGTATCAATGAGTGCTGTTGCAAGTATGGTAAGCGAGCCCCCCTGCTCTACATTGCGCGCTGCGCCAAAAAACCGCTTGGGTTTATGCAGGGCATAGGCATCAACCCCACCGCTCAATATCTTCCCACTGGCTGGCATGGCAGCATTGTGTGCACGCGCCAGACGCGTAATGCTATCCAGTAGTATCACTACGTCATGGCCGCACTCCACCAGCCGTTTGGCTTTTTCAAGTACCAGGTTTGCTACAGTAACATGGCGCTCAGCAGGTTCATCAAACGTGCTGGCTATCACTTCTGCGTTTACGTTGCGCTGCATATCCGTTACCTCTTCAGGGCGTTCGTCTATCAGCAATACTATCAGGTAAACCTCCGGATGGTTTTTGGCTATCGCATTGGCTACCTTCTGTAGCAGAATCGTTTTACCCGTTTTGGGCTGGGCCACAATCAGGCCCCGCTGGCCCTTTCCTATTGGAGAAAAGAGATCCAGTATTTGCAAGCTGAAGTCGTCATTGCTGGTCTGAAATGAGCCTTCTGCCAGTTTGAATTTCTGCTTGGGATACAGCGGTGTCAGGTGGTCAAAGAATATCCTGTCGCGTATCTCTTCAGGTGCTCGGTTATTTACGCTTGTCAGTTTGAAAAGAGAAAAATAGCGCTCTCCTTCTTTTGGCGGCTTTATCTGGCCAAACACCGTATCTCCCGTTTTAAGGCCATAGAGCTTAATTTGTGTGGGTGAGACGTACACATCGTCAGGCCCTGGCAGGAAGTTGTATTCTGCGCTGCGCAAAAAACCGTTGCCGTCATCCAGCACCTCAAGTAGCCCTACATTGGTAATATACCCTTCAAACTCAGCCAGCACAGCCTCATTGCTGCGTAAGCGTTCCTCTTGCGGCAGAGGCTCGTCTCCGTTCATTGGTGCCTGTTGCTGCTGGCGTTGGGGGTATCGCTGCTGGTTACCGTAGGGCTGGCGTGCGTCGCGGTCGTTTCGCTGCTCATAGCGTCTATCCCCTCCCCGTTGTTCCATGCGTTGTTCGCCTCTAGCGTCTCCCCGTTGTTCTCCTGTTCGTTGTTCACCCAAGCGTGGGTCAAAACGAGGCTCACTTCTAGGCTCGTTACGCATTTCATTTCTATCGGGCTGCTGTGCACTTTGCTGCATAGGCCCGTCAAAAGGGGGTTGCAATTCAGTTTCTGTTCTTTCAATGCCTGCGTTCTCTTCATTCCGTGGCCGGGGTTGGTCTGCCGGTGTGCGGCGGCGGCGTTCGCGGTTTTGCGGCTCTCCTTGTGTTGTTTCAAGGCTGCCCCCGCTACGTACGCCATTCAGGTCTGCCATCCCTGCTCCGCCTACTGCACGCAGGTCTTCAGCTTCTGTAAGTTTTTTTACTTTTCTAAAGGCCTGTCTTTCTCCTGTTGTTTCTCCTTCTACACCACCTGCTACTGGTTCATTTGCCACGCCACCTGCCTCGGCAGCGTTTTCAGCTGCTGCCTGACTTGCACCTGGTGCTTTACTTTTGTTCGCCGCTATATTGGCTATCAATTCTTGTTTCTTCATGTCCTGGTAACCTGGTATAGCCAGCTGCGCTGAAATCTCGCGCAGTTCAGAAACCAGCATGTTTTGCAAATCGGCGGTGTCGTACATCAGCCTAGTGAATAGTTAAACTGCACACAGTAGTGCGGAAATAAGTGTATTAAAATGAGCCTATGTAAGGCCAACTGGAGAAACGAAATGTCAAGAAAGAGGTTTTAAAGTATGCAGTGTCTTACAACACAACTTGCGGAAAACTACTTATTGGCACACTGCCAATCCGCTACTGCATAACTATACTACAAATATGCCACCCTTTTGCCTGAACTGCAATAGCTAATGCGTAGTTAAAGGCTAAAGTTTTTGATAGGCTATTTTGGCTTATTTCGCGCCTACTTTCGTTAAACGCGGTATTGCTTTGTTTTTTATGCTAGAAGTTACAACTCTAAGGCAACAGCCTGAAGAAATAGCCAGGAAGCTGGCCAAAAAGCATTTTCGCAATCCCGTAGCTGCCGTGCAGGAGATAGTAAGCCTGGATCAACAGCGGCGGGAGTGCATTGAGGCCCTGGAACAGCGGCGTGCTGAAATGAACCGCGTGGCCAAAACCATAGGCGCAGCTATGGCACAGGGCAAAAAAGAGGAGGCTGAAGATGCAAAAGGAACTGCCGCATTGCTCAAAGAGCAATTACCTGACTTGGAAGCAGCCCTGAGCTTACTTGAGGGGAAGATTGAAAACCTACTATATGAGTTGCCCAATACCCCACACGATAGCGTGCCGGAGGGCAAAACAGCTACGGACAATTCCGTTGTGTATGATAATGGCAAAGCCACAGCCCTAAAAGCTGCACTACCTACAAATGCCCTACCCCATTGGGAGCTTGCCACCAAATACGACCTGATTAATTTTGAGCTTGGGGTAAAGATTACGGGCGCTGGCTTTCCGGTGTATAAAGGGAAAGGCGCCCGGTTGCAACGTGCGCTCATTCATTTTTTTTTGGATGAGGCCACTACCGCAGGCTACACGGAAGTGCAGCCGCCGATACTGGTAAATGAAGCCTCTGGCTATGGCACTGGGCAGCTGCCCGATAAAGAGGGGCAGATGTATTATGTGACGGAAGACAAACTCTACCTAATACCTACTGCCGAGGTACCTATCACAAACCTATTCCGTGATGTGATACTTGCCGAGAAGGACCTACCCGACCGCTACTGCGGCTACACGCCTTGTTTTAGACGTGAGGCAGGCAGCTATGGCAAAGACGTGCGCGGCCTTAACCGCCTACACCAGTTTGACAAGGTGGAAATTGTTCAGCTCGCAACCCCGGATACATCCTATGATATCCTAGAGGCCATGCGCACCTATGTGGCAGGACTGCTGGATAAACTGGAACTACCCTACCGTACACTACTGCTTTGTAGTGGCGATATGAGTTTTGCAAGCGCCAAAACCTATGACATGGAAGTGTATAGCGCAGGACAAGACCGCTGGCTAGAAGTGAGCAGCGTGAGCAATTTTGAGACATTTCAGAGCAATCGGTTGAAGCTGCGCTACAAAAATGCCGACGGCAAAACCCGGCTGGCGCACACCCTAAATGGTAGCGCGCTTGCGCTGCCCCGCATTCTGGCAGCACTGCTGGAAAACAACCAGCAGGCCGATGGTAGTATTTTGTTACCAGAAGTGTTACATCGATATACTGGGTTTGCAAGTATAAATTGAACGACAGAACGAAACAAAAAAACCCCGCGGCTAGCGGGGTCAAGTAGCTTCGGCGTTTGATTTCCAGAAGCTTATAATACTTGTAGTTTGTTAGCTTCGTTTTCGCTCTTTATAGCGCTTGATTTGCCTTTTCATTTGCTCTACACACATATCGGTAGCTTCTTCAAACGACTTGGCGCGCTGCGTGCCCAGCAATGTGTTCTGGGGTACGTTTACTTTAATCTCTACTACTTTGTTTCCGGCTTCTTTGTTTTTGTCTACTTTCAAGAAAACCTGTGCATCTACAATGGGGTCGAAAAATGTGTTCAGCTTGTTCACCTTTTGCGAAATGAAGTGCGTCAGCTTCCGGTCTGCATCGAAATGGATGGACTGAATGGTTACGTTCATACTACTTTCAAAGAATAATGCTGTGAACTTTCCAATTTCCCACCTGTGTAGCCCTACTATACTTCGGGGGTCAGGCGGGGAAAGTAAGTTAAGCAGGTTTTTGGGCGCGTGGGTGGGCTTTGGCGTGTGCAGCCTTTAATTTCTTGATAGAGTTGTGCACATACACTTGTGTTGCAACTAAACTGCTGTGGCCCAGCATCTCCTTCACTGCGTTCAGGTCTGCCCCGTTATCCACCAGGTGTGTAGCAAAGGTATGGCGCAACACATGCGGGCTTGTTTTGGGCAGACTATTAAGCAGTTGCAGGTACCTTCGCACTTTGCTATACACATATTGTTCACCCGCAGGTCTACCTTTATCTGTATAAAGCAAGTGGTTGTCCACAGCCCACCCCGCCTGACGGGCGTTTGTCAGGTAGGTTATAGTAATCTCAAGCACGGTTTTGCTAAAGGGGATGATACGCTCCTTGCGGCCTTTGCCCATTACGCGCAGGGTGCGTGCATGCAAATCAAAATCGGTAGCCCTCAGTGCGGCCAGCTCAGCTCTGCGCAGGCCGCAGCCGTACAGCAGCTCTAGTATCAGCCTGTCGCGCATTCCTGCCAGCCCATTTGGCCATTGGGTCTCGTCCAGCAGTTTAGCCAGTTCATCTTGGCGCACGGTTACGGGCAGCGGTTTGCTTAGTTTGGGTAATGCGATACCCGCAGCGGGGTTTTGCACCAGCCAGCCTTGTCGACAGGCATACTTGCAAAATGTATTTAGCGCAGAAAGCTTTCTGCGTATACTGCGCTTCTCTACTTTCAGTGCCTGCATCCAGTCTCGCACCAGTGCTGTATCTACCCGCTGCAACGCTTCCACCTCTATTAGTGGCGTTAGCACATATTCTGTTTCGCAAAAAGCAGAAAACTGTAGCAGGTCGTTGTGGTAGGCCGTGCAGGTATGCGCTGAGTACCTGCGCTCATGCTTCAGAAAGTCAATGAAATTTTCTAGCAGGTGCATATACCGTGCTGCCGAAGCAATAAAAAAACCTTATGGTTTATACCATAAGGTTATATCAAGATAGGTTTGTTTTGTAAGCTTACACTTGCCCAGTTTTCCACCAGGCATATGCAGTAAATCTACACTTCGTTCGTCTGTTGGTAACGCTGACGACGTACGGCACGTTTTACAGTTTCGCGGCGAGATACAGAAGGCGGCGTAAAGAACATACGGCTTCGTACTTCTTTTAAGATGCCCAGGCGTTCAAATTTCTTTTTGTAGCGGCGCAGTGCTTTGTCAATAGCCTCGCCTTCCTTTACTTCTACAATGATCATACAGACCGAACGGGTGCGTTTGGGTTAAGGTTTATGGAATGGTTTGCAAAATTAATACACAGATGGGGCATCTGCAAGGGCTAAAGAAGCTGATTTTGACCAAACTAGGCCGCTCAATCGCCCAAGCCTACTACGTTAGCGGCCTTGGGGTACTTAACCTCAAAGCCATACCGTAGCTTTTTTATCTCACCCGCAGGCAGGGTAAGGCCCCACGAAAGTTTGCCTTGCGCTGTATCTAGCTTTGCGCCCGTAGTTTCGCCCAGCTTCACCTCTATTTCCTTGTTTAGTGAGACAGGCACCCCACTTTCTACAATCAGGTTCACAGGGCCAGTTTTGGTGTTTTGAAGCGTTATTTCAAACAAGAAATCCTGTTTAACAGTGTTCCCTAAAAAGGATTTGTTTTTGTCTCTTTTTACCGATTTATGCTGAACCAATACACGCTTGTCTTTACCCAAACTTAGCAGCAGGTCCGGCTCACCAGCAGCAGGTGCAAGTCGCGTTTCACCCACATAGTTCTTTTCAAATTGCAGCGTTGCCGTGCCCGGCAGCAGATTCAGCGCTTCCCAGCCTGTTAGTTTGGCACGCAGGTAAACGGTTTCGTCAATGTTTGGTATGGCAAAATGCTCATATACACAGCCGGGCCTTAGCTCCTGTACGTCCAGCGTAAGGGGCGTAGGCCCGGCAGGCACACTGGTAGGCGTATCAATGATATACTCTACTGCCAGCGTGCTGCTCTGCACATGGGTGAAGTCTGCAGTTGTTCCAATTGATGACATTGAGTACATCGGTGCATCAAGCGGCGAAAGGTCCATGTCTATATCAATACTATCATCTATTGTTAAGGGCCACTCCCTAAACAAAGGTGCTGAAACGCGCTCATTGGGTATGGCAGTGCTGAGTGCCAGCTTCACGCCCAGCCAGTCCATGCCCGTCTCATTGCTCAGTTCCGCCCGAAACTTTAGCACGGGGGGCTCGCTGGTGTTCTCCACTTCTATGTCATACTTTGGTACCCAGCCCGCACCTACCGTAAGAAAAGACAGGTATAGGTGCAGCGGCCCTGCTACTGGGCTTTAATATTGTAAAATGGCAGCACGCAGGCGTTCACCCTGCTCCTGGCCTGTGTTTTGAAGTGCTAGGGCATACTGTTCATATAGCTTTCTAAGCTCCTTTTGCTCCCGCTCCAGCTTGCGCATTGTACGCTTAAGCTCCGTTATACGCGCATTGTAAAAAGTAGAGACCTTTTCAATATCGTCTGGCCCTGCATGGCGCATTTCGCCCAGCTTCTGGTTGCTCGCTATGAACTGAAGCGCCTGCTCCAGAATAAACTCTTCATCCACAATGTCTTCCATCTTGCGACGCGTTTCATCTACTAACGCAGAGAGGCGCATGGCCTCCTTGCCACCTTCGTTTTTGGTAGTGTGGGTATAATCTCTATACGAAACATGCCGCACGGCACCCGCACCCTTACCCTCTACTTTTAGGCTGGCAGGCGAAAGCAGTGTGGTTAGGCCGCCAATAACTAACGTTTGTAAACCAGCCGGCACCTCAACCTGTGCACCCATCGTGACATCCGCCGTGTTGAGGTACACTTTAACACGCTCTACGGTAGCAGAAACAGCAATCTCAGCCATAAGAACTTATGAGTAGGTTAAGGTAAGTTTAAGTTAATCGCCGCTTGTAAAAAAGGGCTTTTCACATCGTATATTACAAACTAAGTTCTATTAGATAAACGTATTTCAAATTGCTTGTAATCCTTTTGATCTATGTATAGCTACGACACCGTTACTGAGGCTTTAGCGGACCTGCAAAAAAGGGGGTTTGTGTTGAATTTTAACCTTGTCCCAGATGGCATCGTCTGTTCTGACCTAGACCATCAGTTTAAGCCTGATCACTTCCATATTAAGGAAGTCTATCGTTTCGAAGGCATGAGTGACCCTGGTGACAGCACCATTATCTATGCTATCGAAAGCGATACTAGCATGCGCGGCATACTCATCAATGCATACGGCATGTATGCAGATATGCTTACTTCAGATATGGTACATAAGCTGCGAGATCCCGCTTAACTGGGGATTCTCGCACAATCAATAACTACTGCCACCACCACTTCCGGTTGTATATAAAAAGTCGGGGGCCGCCCGCTTATGGCAGTCTTGACAAATGCCTATCTTACCAGTAAGCAGTGCGCTGGCAATGATACCGTTGGGTGTATTGGCGTTGATTACAGCAGGGTCATACTTGATAGCATAGTAGCTCCAGTCACCCCCTTCTGGGTAGTAACCTGCGTATTGCTTTACCATTACATACACATTTGATCGGTCTGCCTTATTGCCTCCCCCATTTTTCAGAAAGATACGCTTCACCACTACAGTACCTTGGGGTATAGCACCAGTAAGTGTGGCTGTATTGGCCAGCACATCACGGAAGGTAGCACTTGGGTCAGCGTTGATTATTGGATCTGTTATTACATGACCTATAGAATTGGTCCCCTCAACAGCCCCTGTAGCATTTGCCTTAACTACTTGCGTAATAGCATTCAACTGCGTCTGACTGAGTACGGTCTCTGTAGGCGCAGGCTCTGAACTTTTCGGGGCACACCCTACCATTGTCAGCAGAAACACAATGGTTACAGGAGTAATGGTTCGGTAATACATATTTTAGATTAATTTTATTTAAGTAAAACAAGCTTATCCTCCAATTGAGTTCCCAAACTGGAATCGAGCACTGCATCAAAAACAACTAAGGAGCTATTTTTTACTAATTTTAACAGAGGCAATGGTATAATTTCTAATCCAACCTCACCTTCCCACGGTGGAATTTCCCTTTAATCCCATACCCTACAGCAAACACCACTTCACAGAAGCAGATATCGCTGCTGCTGTTCAGGTACTACGTGAAGGGGCAATTTCGCAGGGCCCTTTAATTCAACAGTTTGAGGCCGCCTTTGCTGCGCATACCGGTGCAAGGCATGCCCTGGCAGTGAATAGCGGCACGGCAGCTCTGCACATGGCAGTTCTGGGCATGGGTGTAAAGCCAGGGCAGCTAGTTATCACATCGCCCCTGACCTTCGCTGCCACAGCTGCCGCAGCAATACACGCGGGTGCAGCGCTGCGCTATGTGGATATAGACCCAGCCAGCCTCTGCATTGACTTTGAGCAGACGGAAGCACTGCTCTATAGCCTGCCAAGAGGCACCTGTGCAGGTATCATTGCCGTGAGCTTTGCCGGCTACCCCATTGACCTACCCAAGTGGCAAGCACTGGCCAAACAATACAGTTGCTGGCTGATAGAAGATGCGAGCCATTCAGTGGGTGCTGCAGGTGCAGGCTACACAAGTGGCGATGGCACCGCTGACATCAGTACGTTTTCTTTTCATCCTGTAAAACATATTGCCACAGGTGAGGGGGGTATGCTTACTACCAATCATACGGCCATTTATGAAAGGCTGAAGACACTGCGGTCGCATGGCATTCGCAGAGATGCTGGCCCACCTGCACCTGCATTTTACCACGAAGTGCACGAAGCAGGCTATAATTACCGCATTTCAGACATACTGGCTGCGCTGGGCCTGAGCCAACTTGCACGTGTAAGCGCAGATAACCAGCGTCGGCGCCAGCTTGCAGCAAAGTACGATGCTGCTTTTGCAGGCACAACGATACAAACTCCATCTATAGAGGCGGGCATCACGCATGCCTATCATCTATACATCATCCAGGTAACACGCAGAAACGAACTGTATGAATACTTAAAAACGAAAAACATTTTCACCCAGGTTCATTATATACCTCTGCACTTGCATCCTGCATACGCCTCAGGTGCGGCTGGACCCCTGCCTCATACTGATTCCTACTATAGCCGCTGCCTGAGCCTACCGCTCTACCCTACCCTTTCCGATGACGAGCAGGCGTACGTGATACATCAAGTACTGGCTTTTTACAAATAACCCTCGCCTGCGGCAGCTTTTAAATCAGCAATAGCAGCACGCAGTTCATCCACAGTTAACCATCTGTAGGGTTTTTGTGAGTGGTAGGCCTGCACGGGTTGTACTGCATGTACTTCACTATCTGGGTGTATGATAAAGTAGCTGCCGTAATCCATTGCGCTTTTAGCTTCTGTTTCGCTAATCAGCTCTTCATACGCTTTTTCGCCAGGCCTGCTGCCGGTGAAGCGCTGCAAGCCCCCAAAGGCCTGGGCCAGGTCTGCAAGCCGGTAAGCAGGTAGCTTGGGTATAAACACCTCGGCTCTTTTTGCAATAGCCAGGGCGGTACTAAGCAGTGCCCATGCATCATCCGCAGTGGCATGAAAACGCGTCATCTCAGGGTCGGTAAACTGCAACGATCCATTTTTCTGTTTGGTCAACAAAAGGGGTATCACTGAGCCGCGAGAACCAACCAGGTTGCCAAAGCGAAGTATGCTAAACTGGGTTGTGGCAGAGTCACGCGCAGCCTGAAGTATCAGGGCTTCAGCTTCCTGTTTGCTACGCCCATAAACACCAACGGGGTTTACGGCTTTGTCTGTAGAAATATGAAACACACGTTTAACACCCGCTTTTTGTGCTGCTTCAACTACATGCAGAGTCCCCATCACGTTGGTTTTCTGTACTTCTTCTGGGTTTTGCTCAGCCCACTGAACCTGCTTTAGCGCTGCCGTATGCACCACAACATCGGTTCCCTGCATGGCTTCCTGTAGCCTGCTGCTGTCTCTCACATCGCCCAGCATAAACCGCACACGCGCCTGCAAGGCTTCTGGCAAGGAATGATAAAGCATGTACTGCTTGTGCTCATCACGTGAAAAAACCACAAACTGCACATCAGGGTCTGCATCAAGCCAGCGCCGCAGAAAAATCTGCCCGAAAGATCCGGTTGCGCCGGAAATTAAAACTTTGATTGCTCCCATGTTGCTTTGCGGTGCAAACTGTAGCGGGTTGTCACAGCTTCTATCATACTTTCTGGTTCAGCCGCTTTACGGATGCCGCATACACACGGGCCATACCTTCTGCCAGGCTGATTTTAGGGGTAAAGCCTAGCACCTGAATGCTGTGTGCGGGGTCGGCATAACGTGAATAAACGCCAACGGGTTTGTCTGTTAGTGGCTTAATTGTTGGGTTATAGCCAGCAAATCCAGCCATGAGTGCTATAATTTCTCTAAAACTGGTAAGCCTGCCAGAACCGATGTTTACAGCAGAACCATCTTGTATTGTATCCATTGCTAGCAAGATACAGTCTATGCAGTCGTCAATGTGTACAAAGTCTCGCCCCTGGTGCCCAGTACCCCATACCTCAAACGGATCTTCACGTTTTGCAGCTCGCGCAGCAATCGCAGGGATGGGGTAACTCAAGTCCTGGTCTTCGCCATAACCGCTAAAAGGCCGCACACAGGCTACCCGAATACCGTAATGTTTGGCAGCAATCTGTGCCAAATACTCGCCCGTTAGTTTACTCCAGCCGTAGGTCATGTCTGGTTGGCCTAGCTGCCCATCAAACTTAATGCTGCTCTCTTTCAACGCAATTGCTCCACCCTCGGCCTGCAGGTCAATGGGGTATGCGGCGCTGCTGCTGGGGTACAGCACACGCGCTGGTTTATGCTGTGTAACCCAGTAAAAAAATTCAGCATCTATTGCCAGGTCCAGTGCCACTGCCATGGGGTTCCCGTCTATCATGGCCCTCCCCCCCACAATTGCCGCGAAATGGTACACGTCAGTGAACTTGCCCGTGCTCACCCCACAGCGCTGTTTTAAGAATCCTTCCTCGGTGCTGATGCGCCTAAAAAACTCGCGCACATCCCCTTTATAGAAATACAAACGCCCCCCTGGGCCCAGATTCTCAATATCGCCAACATGCTGGTTTGGTTCGCCTGCATCATCTAACCAGGTGCTGGGGTGTTTTCCTATGCTCAGGTCATCTACTACTACCAGTATTGCATCCGTAGTAACCAGCAAGCGCTTTACCAGGTTGCGGCCAACAAAGCCACATCCGCCTGTTACCAGATGATACACTGAGTCTGCCATTACACTTTAATCTGTTTTATCCTCAATCAAATACTGGTTTCTGTCGCTGGCTGCACGGCCTACCAGTTCTCCCAGAAAGCCAGCCATAAAAAGCTGTACCCCTATCACCAGTGTTGTAAGTGCCAGGTAAAACAAGGGCTGGTCGGTTACGTCTCTGGGCCTGGCGGTGTGTGTGGCGAACCATGCCCAATACACCTTTTCTGCGATTAGCCAGGCAGTGATGCCAAAACCTGCCAGGAACATGAGGGTGCCCCACAAGCCGAAGAAGTGCATAGGCCGCCGCCTGAACCGAAGCACAAAAGACAGCGATATCAAATCCAGGAATCCGTTTACGAAACGCTCCAGCCCGAACTTGGTACGGCCGTATTTGCGTGCGCGGTGTGCCACCACTTTTTCACCTATGCGGTTAAAACCGGCTTCTTTGGCCAAATAGGGTATGTATCGGTGCATCTCGCCATACACCTCTATGCCCTGCACCACCTGGCGGCGGTAGGCTTTAAGCCCGCAGTTAAAATCATGCAGTGCGATGCCCGTCACTTTGCGTGTGGCCCAGTTAAACAGCTTGCTCGGGATGGTCTTGCTGATGGGGTCGTGCCGCACCTGCTTCCAGCCACTCACCAGATCATACCCGCCAGCCGTTACCATGTGGTACAGCTCGGGTATCTCATCGGGGCTGTCTTGCATGTCGGCATCTAGCGTGATTACCACATCACCCCGCGCATACGTAAATCCCACATTCAAGGCTGCACTTTTGCCGTAGTTCCTACGGAATCGGATACCGCATACAGCCGGGTAGGTTGCTTTAAGTCTACCAATGACGGCCCAGCTATCATCACGGCTTCCGTCATCCACCAAAATGATTTGATAGCCCAGGTTTATCGGCGATACTACTCGCGTTATCCAGGCTACCAGTTCAGGCAGGCTCTCAGCTTCGTCAAATAGCGGGACAACGAGAGAGAGCTGGATCGGCGATGTGTGGGGCATCAAAGTGATGCAAAATTACATGTTTACTTTAAGTGCGCAAAGAACTGGTTATCAGTTTTTTGCAATACCTACCTTCACGTGCTATTCTATGGTTGTGGATACGCCCCTGCGAATACCGGGGCAGATGGTTTACGCCAGCGTATAATACTCCGCCCTATCTGTTGTCAGCACGCGCACCAGCCCGGCACTTATCAGGTTTACCAGCAGCAGTGCACTTCGCTTACGCGGCTGTGCTGCCAGGGTTGCAAGCTGGTCGAAGGTTGCTTTGCCGTGCTGCTGCAGGTAGTTAAGCAATGCCTGCTCGCGGTGGGTGTACTGTATCAGCGTGCCCACACTTTTAGCGGTGCGCAGCAATACCGCATGCATAATTGGGCTGGCAAGTTGGCTCTTATCGGCCACGCGCAAGTAGGTGCGCCACTCATTCTGTTCATTGCGTGCCTGGTGTGGCTTATCTGGGCTGCTGGGTACGCGTATCTCCAGTACCTGGAATGCGCGGTAGTCATGCACCTCCAGGCTGTACGGCACCAGTGGCTGGCAATACAGGTGGGCTGCGCTATCTATCATATGCCACTCTTCATGGGGGTTGCAGCCGCACACCGTGCCATTGTCACGTACGCCTATAAGCAAGCTCCCGCCCTGGCTATTGGCAAAGGCGGCCAGGGTAACAGCAATTTTCTGGGCACTGGTAATGGTCTTCTTAAAGTCCAGGGTTTGTCCCTCCCCCTCTGCGATGCGCTTCTGCAAGGGATGTATAGCCAGCTGCATAAATCAATAAGAACGGCCTGTTTGGGTTCGTTTCGTTATGAAAGTTAGAACGCAATTCCGCATTTTGGCAGTACAGTAAGTGTCAAAATCGCCATAAGTTTTGCAACGGTACCCCGCCACCAAATTTAGCAGTGTTGACAGTATACACATTGATATCAGTACGTAAGTGGTGTAAAAAAGAACGCCATAACCTGCTACTAATCAGGCGTTCAATCTTACCCTGTATGCACTGGCAACTAAACATATCTATAGCTTTACATCAGCAAGCCATGCTAACACTTTTTAGCAAACTGTTCATCTGTGCTAACTCCTAACCCTGAAGCTGCAGTCCTGCTTTTCAGTGGCGGGCAGGACAGTACCACCTGCCTATACTGGGCGCTACAGCGCTATGACCAGGTTCACGCCGTCATTTTTGACTATGGCCAGCGACATGCGGTAGAGATAGCCCAAGCCCGCGCCATTGCCAAGCTATGTGATGTGCCCAGTTTAGTGCTGCCCATTAGCGGGCTGGGCCAGCTTGGCGGCTCAGCACTTACAGACAGTAACGTAAGCGTAGCAGACGAACTAGGTACCGAAACTACCCTACCCAATACCTTCGTGCCGGGCCGCAATCTTCTCTTTCTCACCTTGGCCGCTGGCTATGCCTACCTGAAAGGCATACCCAATCTGGTTACTGGCGTATGCCAGGCAGACTACAGCGGCTACCCAGACTGCCGCGCGGCCTTCATCACCAGTGCAGAGGCCAGCTTGCGCCTGGCCATGGACTATCCTTTTGCCGTACACACCCCGCTGATGAACCTAGACAAGGCTGGCATCTGGAAGCTGGCTTCAGAGCTGGGCTGCCTGGATATAGTGATACAGCAGAGCCACACCTGTTACAACGGTGACCATAGTACCCTGCATGCCTGGGGCTATGGCTGCGGCCACTGCCCCGCCTGCCAGCTACGTAAGCGCGGTTTTGAACAGGCTTTTAAGTCTGCTTGAATTAAACTAACCGCCCCTGAACCCGCAGCATCTCCCATTTCCACCCAAAGCCCGGCAGGCGCTTAAAGCTATGGCCCAGCTTTCGTAGCAGCCGTTTGATATCGCCCGAAACGCTGTAGGTTACCAGTACTCCCGTTGGCTTTAGCCGCTGTAGGGTATGCGTAAACACAGCCGCTTTCCACAAATCTGTTGCTACTTTGGGCGCAAAAGCGTCAAAGAAAATGATATCGTACTGCCCTGCATGTGTAGCCGCCTCATCCGCCCATGAGGCATTTACTACCTCAAGGGTACTGTTCTGCCAGCGGCCTCCGGCTGCCTGCACTACTTGACGCAGTTCTGGGGGCACCTCGGGCAGATGGGCATAGTAAGCGTTGAGTATGTCCGCGCGAAGCAGCCGCACATCAAAGGATGTGAACTGCACCTGTGCAGCTGGGTGTTGCGCTGCCAGCAATGCCGTGAGCACAAAGTTCAGCCCGGTTCCGAAGCCTATCTCAAGAATCCGCACCGGCTCTCTATTCAAACTTGCAGCCTTAAGCCAATCGCTTAGCCCGCTGCCGCCCAAGTACACATGCAGGGCTTCAGCCCGCGCACCATGCACGGAATGAAAGTGCGCTCGCACGGCAGGGTCATACACCGTGGGGCTGCCATCCTTTGTCAGCACAATTTTAAGTTCTTCTTCAACTTCCACTACCAAGGCACTGCTTAGGGCCCATCCAGCTCCAGTTCTTCCATCTCTTCTTCTATCTCCTGCACAGCTTTCACGTCATCGGGTTGCTTTTCACGCAGTTGGGCTTTTACATACTTGGCCGCTTCGCCCTGCAGGTGCAGGGTGCGGTAGTCCAACGCGTCATACTGCTCCTGTGTAATCTTACCCTGTGCCAGCAGAATATTGCCTATCAGCTCAAAGTACTTCTGCGCAAATGGTTTCAGGCTAAAGGGTACGCCCATACGTTGCAATGAGTCTGAAGCATTTTCAAAGTTGTAAGCATAGCTGCGCGGGCTGGGCACTATCATGGCCAGAAAAATAGCCTGCGGCAGATAGAGCTGTGCAGGGTGCCTTTCAAAATAATAGCGGGATGCTTCATGCAAACCATACACGCCTGGCCCCCACTCTATTGCATTCAGGTACACCTCCAGCATCCGATCTTTGCTTACCAGGTGTTGTGTCTCTATCAGCCACACCAGCAGGGCTTCTTCCAGTTTCCGTGCCAGTGTTTTTTCTGGCCTTAAGAATACATTCTTCACCAGCTGCATGGTGAGGGTGCTGCCGCCCCGCACGAATCGTCCTTTCTGAAAATTTTCAGCAATAGACCTACGTATGGCCTTGATGTTAAACCCACGGTGCGCATAAAAGTTACCATCCTCGCTCGTCAATACCGCATCTTTCAGGTAAGGTGAAACCTCCTCTAGAAACGTAAAGGTGGTGCTCTCTGGCCGTATCTCTATCTCCCTGCCTTCACGGTACGTGCGGTGCGTAAAAGGCTCGCGTATCTTGCCCAGATTAACCGCACCGTAGCGCAGCAGTTTGAAATTTTCAGTGTAGAAATCCGCATCAAATTCAGCGGTATCTCGCTTGGTAGTGCTATAGGCCGCGCGAAGGTGGTAAGCCAGCCGGCCCTGCACCTGCATGCCCTGCGTGCTGCTGAACACTGCGGCCGGCAAGGCGCTAACAAAAGCCTGCGCGGCCAGCGTATCGGTTTTAATGGACAACGCCCAGGCCGTATCTGCCGAAATGCTGGCATACGCATAAGGCCGAAACCCCAAGGAGTTGATGCTTACACGGCTGCTGCTGTCTATCCACACCGCTGTAGGTGTAGCCCTGAGTTGTACGGCGCCAGCTGTAGAGTCTAGCCGAATAGCAGTGACTGAAAGCCTGGGCTGCTGCAGCACGACTTCTTTGCCCTGCCACTCTACCGTGAAATGTACATTGTCAGCACTTACCTCAGCCTTTCGCAGCGTAAGCTCAAGAGCACTGAGGCCCAGTTGCATGTTCAGCAGTTGGCGTAGCTGCGGCAAGGGCAGGTAGCCACTCGCATTGTGGGTAAAGTTCAGGCTGAACAGCGCATCCTCCCCTATGGTATCTTTCCCCAGGGTACCTGCAGCGTGCCAGGTGTATCGGCCTTGTGTCAGGTTACCCTCCAGGCTGTCGGCATCCCAGTGCATGCGTGGTACCATAACTGCTTCATCTCCCACATCCGTGATGAACCGCAGTTGCAATGCCTCCGCATCTAGTTTGCTTGGAAGCAACTGGTTCAACCGGCGCCAGTTTCGTAGAATGATACCCGAAAACCTGGGCTTTTCAGGCAGCGCTACACCTCTATCGGAAGCAACCCTGCGTGTTGGCAGATTGCTGCCCACCGTGCAGGTATTTAGTGTGATGCGGGCGCCTTTCACCACCACCTGTGCCGGGGCAAATTCGCCAAGCAGCAAGCGGAAAAGATTGGGGTAAATTGTTAAAGTATCTACACGCATCAATGTGTCACGGTCTTTCACACTTACCAGCAGCCCCCGTATCTGTGCGCCTGTTACCCCTTTAACCAGTACGGAATCTGCAGTGATTATTGTATTGTATTGAACCAGAGCACTTTGCTGTACTTTTATAAAAGCCCAGTTTAGTATTACCCCCCTGAATAGAAATGCTGCCGACACCAGAAATACGCACAGGAAGGTAATAGCAATTGCTACAACCCCCCATCTTTTTCGGCTTCTTCCCATTTGTGATATTTGATTCAGGCTAGCCAAACAGCGGCGTTACGGTACCAAACAGGGGCTGCAAAAAACCAGGATAGTTGTGGTAGCCGCCAAAGGGAAGTACGGACTCCAGGCTGAATTTTTCATTGGGATCTAATAGCAACGCATACGCTTCGCTGCCTTCATTCAGTACAGGCAATGGCAACCCTAGCAGCTGGCACGGGGCAATGGCCATTTTTTCGATGAGCGCATCTAGTGGCATGAGCCCACTGGCTACCAGTGTGGTATTGCACATGGCAAAACTACTGGCAAGTGTGGCCATCCCATTCTCGGCAAAGTCAAACTCTACAGCTTTGTCTTCCAGTGCCATGGGGGTGTGGTGGCTGGCTATGCTGTCTATCACACCTGCTGCTACAGCACTGCGGCAGGCAGCCACATCCGCCAACGTACGCAGGGGTGGAATCACTTTGTAGCAGGGGTCAAAACCGCCCAGGGCGCTGTCGTCAAATAGCAGGTACTGCGGCGCAGTACTGGCTGTTACGTTCAGCCCCCTGGCTTTGGCCTGCGCAATGAGCTGCACACTTCCTGCAGTAGTTATGGGGGAAAAGTGCATCCTTCCGCCAGTATATTCCAAAACTTTAAGGTCTCGAGAAATAGCCATCTCTTCAGCCAGTGGGGGTATGCCACGTAAACCCAGCGCGGCAGTAGCAAGGCTTTCATTGGCCAGTCCCTTACCAGCTATGCTTGAATCGTTAGGTAGCTGCATCACCAGCGCCTGAAAAGGGCGCAGGTAGCGCAGGCATCGAATGAGCAGCCCAGCATCCTGCACAGGGTGCAGCCCATCAGAGAAAGCCAGCACACCAGCCTGATGCAGTTCGTATAGCTCGGCCATGTCTTTGCCTGCAGCCTCTACACTCAGGCACCCTGCGAAGTGAAAGCGCGTGGCAAACTGCCCCATGCGGGCACGTAGTGCAAGCACCATGTCGGCTTTGTCTATTACGGGTAGGGTGTTAGGCTGGCATAACACATCTGCATAGCCGCCCAGGTAGGCTTCTTGTGCCAAGCGTGATGCCATGGCACGCCACTCGTAACCCGGGTCAGTGAGTTGCAGGTATAAATCAGCAAAGGCGGGTGCAAGTACTTTGCCAGCTACATGTTCCGAAGAGACACCTGCTACTTCAAACGGTTTCTCATTAATCCGCACCACCCTACCTGCCTGCATATGTACGCTTACCACTTGAGCATGGTGTTTAGCACCAGGGCTCAGCAGGGTTACGTCATGCAGTAGGCGTTCTTTCATAAGGCAGTTACTCTGTACTTCAAGTAGCGCTGAGTGTAGGAGTGGATGTAGGTGTAATTGTAGTCTTGGGCACCGGCACCCCGTAACGTGCTATTAACCCCTCCGCTACAAGAATTAAAATCACAAAAATTAAAAAGTATTTCCACAGTACAATGCCGCCGAGCAGCTGGGTGGCCTGGGCTGCTACCACTTCCGGCTTCCCTTGCAAAAATTGAACATCCGGAATGCCGCTTGCAGCCAGATAGGCACGTAGCTCAGGTTCCGTCGCTACTACGCCCGATGCCTCCTGTGCACTGGTATTGAAGGCCAGCTTGCCCAGCAGCGAGTCCCGCTGCACGAGTCTAAACACGCCAGCGCGTAAATCCAGCGGCCCAAAATCAAGCAGCACTTCTCCATTTTGCGCAAACTGCTGCGGTATTCCAGCCTGCTCTTCTGCACGGTACAGTCCAATCAAATCCGTACGGGGGGTGGCAAAGCGTACTTCAGTAGCCTGCCCCAGGGTGTACTCCAGTTGGGTATCGCTGCGCTGGCTCAGCACAGATGCCATGCGCTGTATGAGTGGTGCAAAGCTGTGGTGCACTGGCCACTCACTCCAGGCCAGCGTCGGTGGTAAGCTCGCCACAAACACCCGGCCCTTTTTGCATTGCACTTCCGCAAGCACAACATGTCCATTGGTAGTACGCACTAGCTCACTCACTACCTGCCCTGATGGAGCCTGGTAGCCATAGAGCTTGCGCACGGCAAAACTTTCAAACTGCTCTGGCTTGTCCTTACGTGTTAAGAAAATCGGCTTGAAGAGCGGATGCGAACGGTCAGCAAGTGTAGCTTCTACAGGTTTTTCATAGGCCAGTACCGATGAAAAAGAGCCGGCCCCAAGTTGCTGCAATAGCAGCCCTACTCCTTTTTCCGCGTTCACCATATTATCATCCGGTGGAAACAACAACAAGCCGCCACCCGTATGCACCCATCGCGCAATCCGGTCTGCTGTACCCCCACTCATTTCAGTGGCACCGTTAAGTATCAGTGCATTGTAATTTGCGAGCGGTATCTCATCCAGTTGCCGCGGTGTTATGAAAGTAAGTGAGGCATCGGCATAGGCTGTTTGCAGTGCAGGTTTTAAGTAAGTGTTTGCATTTTCCGGTGCTGCTATCAGCAGCTTGCGCACGGGCGGAACGTACACCGTAAAATGGCGTGACCCGGCATAACCCTGTGAGGCTTCATCCAGCAGCACCTGGCCTGTTTGCCAGCCGGGTTTGCCTGCTGGCAAGGCTATATCCACTACAGCCTGCCCTTCGGCTGGCAAATCTACACTCCCGCGCGCCACTTCGCTGCCTTCTAGGACCACACGCACTGTGGCAGCTGGCACTGCCTGGCTGCGCTCGTTCTGTATTTCAACACGTAGCAGCGGGGCTTTCCCTACTTCCAAGATGGGGTCAGCCAGGCTTACCCGTTGCACATAGAGCGCGGGCTGTGCACCGCCCACCCGCACACACATCAGCTCGGTGCCCTGTGGCCAGTTCACCTGTGCCGTATCTGCCTGCATAAGCTGCTGAAAGTCAGAAACAAGGTATACTACTGAAGCAAAACCCACCTCACCTTGTTTTGATAGCTGTAAGTCGCGTTTCAACTTCGTAAACAACTGCCCAGTGGTGGTGCTGTTGTCTGAAATGCGCTGGCGTGCCAGGCCTGCCAGTGCTGCCTTTGATGATACATAGGGCTGCCCTGCTCGGTAACCTGAAATGGGTTGTACCTGAAACTGTGTCTTGCCGTCTGTTCGCTGTTTGATAATGGCCTGCGCCGTCTGCAGGGCCTGCTGCCAATAGGGGCCAAGTTCATGCGTGCGCTGCATGCTGGGGCTGTCGTCCAGCAAAATCAGTACGCGGCTTTCGGCAGCGGTCTGCGCACCCTCGCTCAGCCGAAGCACAGGCCCCGCAAAAAGAACCACGAGCATGCCGACTACTGCCAGCCTGAGAAGCAAGAGGAGTAAGCGGAGCAGCTTAAGCCGCCTTTGTACGAATTGTGCAATTGCTGAAAAAAGAACGGCCCTACTAAACAGCACAACGCGGGGCCGCCTAAAGTTAAACAGGTGTACCACTACCGGTACCGCCAGCGCCAGTAACCCCCACAGCATCAACGGGTTTTGAAACACGCTGCAAGGTAAATAACCTCTAGGTTAAACTTCAGTGTTTATGCCAAATTAGGCACCCTTTTTGCGCACTTTGAAAACGCTACTCTCCGGACCACATCGTATTTATGCGCACTACTAACGCTCCCTGCAAGTCACTTTTCAGGCTTTTCGTTCTACTCTCCACATTCAGCCCGTTACTGGGCATGGCCCAGGTGGGCATCGGGGTGGCGGCTCCTCAAGCTAACGCCATGCTCCATATCGAATCCACTACACGGGGCCTATTACTACCTCGGGTTACTACAGCTGAGCGGGATTTGATAGCTGCGGTTCCATCACGTATTGGACTCATGGTGTATAACACTACCACCCAAACCGTTCAAGTATATCGTGGCGCCCCTACCAACGCTTGGCAGGATGTAGGCGGCGCCCTTAACCTACCCATAATAGCTACTGACCCTACAAATGCGACATCCTTCCAGATTACAAATACGCGTACTGGGGTAGCGACAACCGGTATCGCTGGGTTTATTGCACCTACAGCAGGCAGTACGAGTGCAGGCGTGTATGGCCAGCTAGATGGCACCGCGCAGGGCTATGGCGTTACTGGGTATGTAAACAGTACGGCAGCCGGTTCTGCTGGCGTGTTTGGAAGTACGCAGTCTAATACCGCAGTAGTATATGGTGTTAGGGGTAATACCAATAGTAGCAATGCAGCGGCTGCAGGTGTGCAGGGTACCAATGGTAGCGCGGGTGCTGGTATAGAGGGCGTAAACTCTGCAGGTGGCCCTGGCGGTCGGTTTAGTTCTACCAGTGGCCCCGCTTTGGTGGTGCCAGCAGGTGGCGGCAATGTAGGCATTGGCGTAGTAGCACCCGCAGCTTTGCTGGGTATCGGTGCAGGCACGGCGGCGCGGCCTTCACTGAATATAGCCACTGGGGTAAACCCTGGCACACCTGCAACAGGTGATATCTGGGTGGATGCAACAGGCAACCTGTTTTACAAGCCTACAGGTGCAGCTGTAAACCTGAGTGGAGGTGGCGCAGGTGCCAACCAAACCCTGAGCAACCTTACTGCTGGTAGCGTTGCTATCAATACCGATCTTACTTTTAGCGGCACTACAAACCGTCAGTTGAACATTGGCTCCCCGGGAGCGAATAACCCGGGCCGTACCCTTACGGTTGCTGCAAGTGACGGTGGTGGTACTGCTGCCACCAGCGGTGGGACCTTGGAACTAAAAGGCGGCAATGCGGCTGGCGCCGGCACAGCATCAGGTGGCAATATCATTCTTTCACCGGGTACAGCCATCGGCGGCGGCACCCCTGGCAGAGTGGGCATTGGCACAACTACGCCCGCATACACATTGGATGTTTCTGGCATACTCAATGTATTTCAAACCGCAAATCAGTCTTCATTTTTTGCAACGGATGCGACCGCTCAGGCACAGAACTATCTTGAATTCTCTTCTGGCCGGTACAACGGGAATACAAACAGAACCAATGCACGCTGGCAGGTTGGCCTGAACCAGCTTGCTGCGCCTAGCGATGCTGATTACTGGGGTATCGGAAGGAATAATATTGGTTATGACTTTGTTGTAAATCGCGCCGGCAGCGTGGGTATCGGCACTGACTCACCCAATGCCAGCGCTATCCTCGACCTAAGTTCTATTACCCGTGGAATGCTCTTTCCGCGCATGACACAGGCCCAGCGCACGGGCATAGCTGCGCCAGCAGATGGCCTTGCCGTATATGAAACTGACGTAACCCCCGGCATCTGGATACGTGTAGCAGGCGCGTGGCAGGCCCCTGGGGGTGGTGGCGGGGGTGTTATTCTTAACCCAAACGGTACCTTGCGCACCACGCTGGTAGGTACTACGGTAGGGGGCTTGCTGAATAGCAGCAATATCAATAACACTTTTGTTGGCTTTAATACTGGGGTAGCCACAACTGGCAGCGGCTTCCAAGGTCGTGACAATACCTTTGTAGGCGCAGGCGCAGGCGAAAACAATAGTATTGGTCATTCCAATGTGGTTCTTGGATCGCAAGCTGGCCAAGCTATTACAACAGGTAATAACATAATTGCTATCGGTTTCTCGGCTGGCTCTGGTGTAGCGGGTGGTAGTCAATCCATTTACATCGGGAACAGTACGGGTGCATTGGCAGCGAATAGCACCGCCAACGTAGCAATCGGCCATGCCAGCTTTAGTGGCAATACAACTGGGATCAACAACACCTTGGTGGGCCACAACACAGGTCGTGGCACAGGCAACTTTGAAAATGCGGTAATGGTAGGCACAAATGCCGGACGGGATGCTACAGCGGCCAGCTTCAGCACCATCGTGGGCAGCAATGCAGGCCAGAGCATTACCACGGGTCAAAATAACACGCTGATAGGCCACAACGCCGCACAAGCACAGACAACGGCTGCCGCCAATACCATCATTGGTGCTGGCGCTGCCGCCAGTGGCACCTTTAACGGGGGGTCAAACACTATCGTGGGCCAAATAGCAGGCGGTTCGCTCACCACTGGTAGCGCGAACGTGTTGATGGGCCAGGGTGCTGGGGCCATTGGGGTCAATGCCCTAACAACGGGCCAGAACAACACCTTTATCGGTTTTTAGGCGGGAGGCACTGTGCCTGGACAGGCCGGAGCTACTGCTATCGGCTACATCGCTACGGCAGGCGACAACGGCACAGCAATAGGCCAGGCTAGCAACGCCAGCGGCAGCGATGCCCTAGCATTAGGCCGCGGTGCCAGCGCTACCGCCGCAAATGCTGTGGCAATCGGTGCCAACGTCACTGCTGCACAAGCCAATAGCATCATCTTGGGCGATAACACCGCACCACTTTTCAATGTAGGCATCGGCACCGCCACGCCAAACTTTGGACTCGAAGCCGCAGGCAGCGTAGGGCTTTCTTCGATCGCCCAAGTGTCCACTTCTACTTACACTGTGGTAGCCGATGATTTTTTTATCGTTGTAAATGGTGGGAGTGGTACAACTGTTACACTACCAACTCCATCTCCCACCACAAGAGGCAGAATGATTGTTGTTAAAAGCTTGGTCACTTCTACCGTATTCGTTAGCGCTTCTGGGAATGTAATGATTGATACTGGGGCAACTTCCGGGACCGCAAACGTTGTATTATCATCCGGGCAGCAAGGCACTTTCATTAGCGGCGGTACCTTTTGGTATCGTATTAATTAAGGTGGTACATAACTGCTAGTGCAACAAGTGAGGTAGGAGATTGAAATCAAGATTTTTCAATATGACCTACCACAGATCAGATATTTTTGACTTGGGGAATATTGCCGCCCAGCGCAAGCGTGATTATCTCACCCGTGCGCTGCCCTACTCAGGGACTTCGGCTCGTTTATGCGCGTCATTGCGAATCCTACACAGCAGGGCGAGGAATCTGTTTCACCTAATAACGCGCTGTATGGGTGAATGCAATTTCCGCGAAAGCGTGAATCTACCGTCTCTTGATTAAACGGCTGCCGCATTGGCACGCTACCCCGCCATTACGGCTACACGTACTGTAGGGGCACAGCATAGACCCGCCAGCCCGTCAGATTGCATGCTTTGTTGTAAAGCCAAACTGGCACCCGCACGCCCTTTGCTATGTAGGGTATGTAAATAGTCACAACCGAATGCGGCTATCTTTACCACACATGAACCTGAACAACCTCACCATAAAAAGCCAGGAGGCCCTGCAGGAAGCCGCCGAAATTGCAAAAGCCGCCGGCCAGCAGGCCATAGAGCCGGCACACCTCATGAAGGCGCTCACCCAGAGCGACGAGAGCGTGATTCCCTTCTTGCTAAAAAAACTGGACGTTAACCCTGCACACCTCAGCCAGAAACTGAATGACATCATCGCCACCTACCCCAAGGTAAGCGGTGCTACTGGCGCACCTTACCTCAGCACCGACGGCTACCGTGCCATGGACCAGGCAGATAAAGAAGCGGGCACTCTGAAAGATGAGTTCGTAAGCCTGGAGCACATCATGCTGGCAATACTTAAAGGCAGCGACAAAACTGCGCAGCTCTTAAAAGACCAAGGAATTACCGAGAAAAATCTGCGCAAGGGCATTGAGGAAATGCGCGGTGGCCAGCGCGTGACTGACCAAAACGCAGAGAACAAATACAACAGCCTGAAGCGCTTCAGCATCAACCTGACCGACCTGGCCCGTGAGGGCAAGCTGGACCCCGTAATTGGCCGAGATGAAGAAATACGTCGTGTGCTGCAGATCCTGAGCCGCCGAAGCAAAAACAACCCCATCCTTATCGGCGAACCCGGCGTTGGCAAAACCGCAATAGCGGAAGGCATCGCACATCGAATCATGTCGGGAGACATACCCGAAAACTTGAAGAACAAGCAACTGCTAAGCCTGGACATGGGCGCGCTGCTGGCCGGTGCCAAATACCGTGGGGACTTTGAAGAGCGCCTCAAGGCTGTAGTAAAAGAAGTTGCTGGCAGCGACGGCGAAATCATCATGTTCATTGACGAAATCCATACCCTCGTGGGTGCGGGCCGCACCGATGGCGCCATGGACGCCGCCAACATACTCAAACCGGCATTGTCCCGTGGTGACTTGCGCGTAATCGGTGCCACAACCCTTCAGGAGTATCAGAAGTACATAGAGAAAGACAAAGCCCTAGAGCGGCGTTTTCAAACGGTACTGGTGGACGAACCCGATACTGAGGATGCCATCTCTATCTTACGCGGCCTTAAAGAGAAATACGAAGTGCACCATGGCGTAAAAATTACCGATGCCGCCATCGTAAGCGCAGTTACACTAAGCCAGCGCTATATTTCTGATAGGCAACTGCCCGACAAAGCCATTGACCTGATGGATGAAGCCGCCAGCAAGCTGCGCATGGAGATAGACAGTATGCCCGAGGCGCTTGACGAACTGGAGCGACGGATACGTCAAATGGAAATTGAGCGCGAAGCCATACGGCGCGAAAAGAACGACAGCAAGGTGGCAGAGCTGAGCGAAGAAATCAGCAACCTGAGCGACCAGCGCAACGCACTACGCGCCCAGTGGACGAATGAAAAAGAAATCATCCAAAACATACGCCAGGCCAAAGAGAGCATAGATCACCTGCGCACCGAGGCTGACCGTGCCGAGCGCAACGCCGACTGGGGCAAAGCGGCCGAAATCAGATACGGCAAAATCATTGAGCAGGAAAAATTAATAACCACACTCCAGGCAGAGCTGAACAAAATAAGCACCGGCCGCCGCATGCTCAAGGAAGAAGTGGATGCCGACAACATTGCCGAAGTTATCAGTAAGTGGACGGGAATACCCTTGCAGAAAATGCTGGAGACCGAGCGCGAGAAGCTGCTCCGCCTGGGAGATGAACTGCACAAACGTGTGGTGGGCCAGCATGAAGCGATTGAAGCGATTAGCAATGCAATACGCCGCAGCCGCGCAGGCCTGCAAGATCCTAAGCGCCCCATCGGTTCCTTCATTTTTATTGGCAGCACGGGCGTAGGTAAAACCGAACTGGCCAAAGGCCTGGCTGATTATCTCTTCAATGACGAGAATGCCATGGTGCGCATTGACATGAGCGAGTTTCAGGAAAAGCATAGTGTAAGCCGCCTTATTGGCGCACCCCCCGGCTATGTAGGCTACGAGGAAGGCGGGCAGCTTACTGAGGCCATCCGCCGCCGCCCCTATGCCGTGGTGCTGCTAGACGAAATAGAGAAAGCCCACCCTGATGTATTTAACATTTTGCTGCAAGTACTGGACGATGGCCGCCTGACCGACAACAAAGGCCGTACGGCTGTTTTCCGTAATACCATTATCATCATGACCAGCAACATCGGTGCGCACCTGATACAGGAACGCATGAGCGGCCTCACCGATGACAACCGCGATGCCCTGCTGGCACGTACGCGGCTTGATATCTTCGAGTTGCTAAAGCAAAGCCTGCGGCCAGAGTTCCTTAACCGTATAGACGAAATCGTGATGTTCACTCCGCTGAACCGCGATGAGGTGCGGCAAATAGTAGGACTACAGGTAGCGCATCTGAAAGAGCTATTGTCTGACCGTAAAATTGGCCTGCACTTTACTGATGAAGTGCTGGACTGGCTGGCGCAACTGGGCTATGATCCGCAGTTTGGTGCCCGCCCCTTGAAGCGTGTTATTCAACGCAAGGTGGTGAACGAACTGAGCAAAAAAATACTTAGTGGCGAGGTAAGCAAGGATACTGACATTGAAGTTACCCTCTCTGATAACCACGAGATCAGATTCGTTAACAGCATACCTAAAACAGCCTAGTGAAAGCTGTATATAAGTAAAGCTTCTGGCAATCAGCCAGCTAACCCACTGCCGCGGGGTTTTTACCTAAAAATTTTACTTAAGGTGATTGGACTACCGTAAAACTCTTAATTCTGTAGTTACAAGTTGTATATTTGACAATTGAAACACATCTATTCAGTTGTTAATTAACTACTTATTGCAATGTCAGAGCCTATCACCCTCCTGCTGGTAGACGACCACCAAATCATACGAGACGGCATCAAGGCCCTGCTTAAGGACGTACCCGATGTGCAGATAACAGGCGAAGCTGACAATGGCCAGATCGCGCTTGAGATGATGGCCAAGCATAAGTATGCTGTTATAATCATGGATGTAAACATGCCTGTCATGAACGGCATTGAGGCCACGCAAGCTATCGTTCGGGACTACCCCCTGGTGCCCGTACTTTGCCTGAGTATGCACGATGAGGTGGAATACATCAGCAAAATGCTACAGGCGGGTGCGCATGGCTACATTCTGAAAAATAGCGGCAAGCAGGAACTGGTTAATGCTATTCATAAACTCTCACAGGGCGAGAAGTACTTTAGTAGCGAAGTAAGCTATGCCATGATGATGACCTACATCGGCGGATCTGGCTCTACAAATAGATCTTCGGCAACGAAGCAGAACGTACAACTTACCAAGCGCGAAATAGAAATCATTAGCCTGATAGCCAGCGAGATGACCAATCAGGAGATAGCCGACAAGCTGAGTATCAGCCTGCGCACGGTGGACACACACCGCCGCAATTTGCTTCAAAAGCTTGGTGTTAAGAACACTGCAGGCCTGGTGCGGTATGCCATGCAACACAACCTTATACCCCAGTAGGCAGGATAGCCAACCCATATGTATAGGAGTGCATTCGCACTCCTTTTTGTTTTTGGAACACAGCATGTAACTTGAGCGGGTATTCGCCCTACTCTATCACTCAATGCGTACATCCTGCTTCTCTTGCGTTTTATTTTTCCTGTGCTTTGCACTTACCGCAACTGATGCTATTGCACAGCAGCGCAACACCCGCATCCCAAGCCGCCCCGTAAACAACCTTGATGCTACGTCTGGCCTGCGGGAAGCGCTTACCTCTGGGGTAGTAAATGCGCTACTTAAGTCAGGTAAAAATGACGGCTACTTTGGGAATGAACTGATTAAAATTGCCTTCCCGCCTGAAGCACAACAGGTGATAGGCGTTGTGGAGCGCGTGGGTGGCGCACAGGGCAAGCGCCTGATAGACACGCTGGTGAAAAAGCTGAACCGGGCAGCAGAAGATGCCGCCAACAACCCCCAAACCAAACAGATATTTGTAGATGCCATCAAGAACATGACCCTGACCGATGGTCTGACTGTGCTGCGTGGTGACAGTGTGGCCGCCACTACCTATTTGAAAGGGCAGACATTGGCCCCGCTGACAAACCTGTATAGCCCCATAGTGAAGCAGAGCATGGATAAAGCTGGCGTGCAGAATGCCTGGACACAGATAGCGCAGGCATATAACGGCATGCGCTTCTTTATGCAAGGAAGCAAAGCCATGCCAGAAGACATTAGCCAATACGTAACGCAGCGCGCCATAGAGGGCCTGTTTACCATGGTAGGGAGAGAGGAAGCGCAGATCCGCAAGAACCCAGTAGCACGCACCACGGACTTGCTAAAAAAGGTATTCGGTGGGAGATTTTAGCATCCTACTCCGTTCGTCAATTCCAATTTTTATTGATACCCATTCTGCTTTAGCAGATGCCTTCCAAGCCTGAACCAAAGGCTAACTCGTTTCTTTCGACAAGCCGACGCACACCACTGCTTGGGGTAGCGCTCGCTTTTACGACAGGAGTAGTGTTGGATATACCTGTTAACCTAGCCTGTGTGCTTGCCAGCGTTGGCACATTGATTTGTATTGTCGCACTCAAAAAGTTGCGATGGGCGAAAGCTGAAAAATTCAATGGGTTCATTTTTAAGGGCGGCTTGGCTATTGCGCTAGTAGGCTGTGGCAGTGTGGCCTGGCAGGTGCGGCAGGAAACACCCCACAATGACATACGCAAACTAGACCAACAACACATTACACTTGGCCTCCGTGTTGCAACTGAGGCCACTTACACACGCTATGGTTGTCAAACATATGCTCAAGTATTGCGCCTGAAAACCACACAGGATGCAGCTTCATGGAGCGTAGCTGCTGGCACTGTAAAACTATACGCTGATAGCAGCAGTATGTCAGCATTGCAGCCAGGCAATGCTGTGACTGCGCACGGCAGACTGCAACCCGTGGAAGCGCTTAAGAACCAAGGTTATGCAGCCTACTTGCGTCAGCAGGAGGTATATCAAATTCTGCATGTAGAACAGTTGCAGGCAGACCCCCAAGAAGCAGAATGGCCATTGCAAATAGCACAGTACGTGGTTGCACTTCGTCAATATTTGTTGGCTTCCCTGAACAACATAAGCCCTGACACCACAACCGTAGCTGTAGCGCAGGCGCTTTTGCTCGGCAGCAAGGCACGGCTAGACCCGGAAGTAAAGCGGGCTTATAGAACCGCAGGCGCTACGCACATCCTGGCGGTATCTGGCATGCACCTCACACTGCTGCTAGGCGCCATGGGCTTTGTATTTAAGAAGCTGTGGGGCACAAGCACCCGTGCGCCCTGGCTGGTTGCCGGGTTTGTGCTGGTCCTGTATGGTGTTATGGTGGGGCCTATGGGCTCAGTGCTTCGGGCTGTTGGCATGAGCCTGCTGCTGCTTGTGGCATTATTGCTAAGAAGAAAAGCCATAGCGCTAAACATTCTGGCTGCCACCTGGCTTGTGCTGGTGGTTTACGACCCTAAGCTTACGTATGATGTCGGCTTACAGCTATCCGCAGTAGCTGTGCTGGGCCTGCTGCTTATGCAGCCCCTCCTCATGCAGATCTTTGCGCATAGATTTACCCATACGTTCAGGCCGCTGGCTGAACTTCTGAGTGCCACGCTGGCAGCACAGCTCTTTACCTTGCCTCTGGTTTGGTTTTATTTCGGCCAGTTCCCTGCTTACTTCATACTCATTAACTTACTAGCAGTTCCCCTGGGAAGTGCGGCTACCCTTGTTGGATTTGTATTCATGGCTATGAGCTGGGTGCCACTTATACATGGAGGGATGGGTTGGCTGCTAGGCTTACTTATAGAGGGCATGAATGGCTTTGTGCTTTTTACAGAAATATTGCCCCTGCCCACACTCGTGTTGCCGGCCATTTCAGCAGCATTCACGTTATTGCTGGGTGCAGGCATTGTCTGCACCACGTGTGTGCTGCAGGCCTATCTGGCAGAGCCAGCAGAGCCAGGGTGGGCGTTTTATTGACGACCAACTCGTATCTTCACACCCCACATCCATGTGATACCACTTACTGATGGAATACAAATACATTCTGATTGAAGCATCCGATCGTATTGCCACAGTTACGCTTAACCGGCCTGACAAACGCAACGCCCTGAACTATGTAGTTATCAAAGAACTGAAGGAGGCTTTCAAGGTGCTGGAAGCTGACCCTGCCGTGAAGGTGATTGTACTACGCGGTACGGGAGGCGTATTTTGTAGCGGCGCTGACCTGGAGTACCTACAAAAACTACAAGAATACGGCTTCAATGAAAACCTGATAGACAGCACCCACCTGATGGAGCTGTTTCATCAGATACACAAGCTGAACAAAATAGTAATCGCGCAGATAGAGGGGCATGCCCTGGCTGGCGGATGTGGCCTTGCTACGGTGTGCGACTTTGCCTTTGCAGTGCCCGAGGCCAAGTTTGGCTATACAGAAGTGCGCATTGGGTTTATACCGGCCATCGTGATGGTATTCTTAATACGTAAGATTGGCGAGGGCCGTGCCAAACAACTGCTACTTACCGGCGACCTAATTGAAGCAGAAAGGGCCGAGAAGATGGGGCTGGTGAATGAAGTGGTAGCAGCAGACAAAATAGCTGAACATGTGCGCACATTTGCTGAGAAGCTGTGCAAGTTAAACAGTGGCGGCGCAATGGAGCTCACCAAGAAGATGATGAGCGATGTGCAGAACATGCCGCTGCCCGAAGCACTGAGTTTTGCGGCACGTATGAATGCGCATGCACGCGATACAGCCGAATGCAAGCGGGGCATAGCCGCATTTTTAAACAAAGAAAAACTGGAGTGGTAGCCTACAGGTTTTTTTTCAGTGCGAACACGAGCGTGCGCCAGTTATTCAGGGCCTCGCTCTCTTCCCAGAGGTCTTTCAATTCTGAATTGTTTACAATAATGTCTATTGCTGCTTTTGCGTTTTTTGCTACAGCGTCTAAGTCAGCTTGGCTGGCCGAAAAGGTAACTGGGATATCTTTAGATAATGCCGCGTTACTACTTAGGCCCCCTGCCAGTGCCGCAATAGCCGCTACTGCTATCGAGGCTTCAGGTGCTTCAATGTAATCATCCTTTTTATCCAAGATTGGTTGTATTGCTGCCGTAACTCCTGCCAGCGGAAAGCCCGATGCTTCCCACGTGGCAAACCAGTCTTGCGCGTCATCGTTGTCAAAATGGCCCAGGCCCCAAGCTCCCATAGTTTTCAATTTTAAGGTAGTAATTTGGATTAAATCGGATAGTGCATCACCTCACCCATGCTTTCGGTTCGGTACCATACGGGTGTGGGCCAGGCAGGGGGTACCAGTCCTGATTCCCAGGCTGCAAGCTGTTGCTTCAGCGCGCTGACTACCTCAGGCTTTTGTAGCTCGATGTTGCGGGTTTCACCCGCATCGGTTTCCATATCAAATAGCCAGGTAGCATTATCAGCATTGCTCACGATTAGTTTATACTTACCAGCACGCACTGCCTTACAGTGGCCGCTGCGCCAGAAGAGGGCCTCGTGTGGCGCGCTGACGCCTTCTTTTCTGAACCTAGGCAGTAAACTTACGCCATCAATTACGGTGGCTGATACATGGGCTGCCGTCAGTAGGGTTGCAGTAACATCTAGCGTGCTTACCGGATGCGTATAAGCAGTACCTGCGGGGATGTGCCCGGGCCAGTTTACCAGATAGGGTACACGTATGCCACCCTCAAACAAGCTCATCTTGCCGCCACGCAGGGGGGCATTGCTCATGGCATGGGTGTACGTGGCACCGCCATTGTCGCTCACGAAAAAAATGAGTGTTTTGTGGGTGAGCTGCAGGCTATCGAGTGTGCGTACTACCCTGCCTACGGCTTCGTCCATTGCTTGGATCATGGCAGCATACACGCGTCGGTTGTCATCTGTGATATGCCCCAGCTTATCGTAATACTTCTTTAAGGCTTGAAATGGTGTATGTGGCGCAGAAAACGGTAAGTACAAAAAGAATGGCCCTTTGCGATGTTCGGTTATGAACTTGCTAGCTTCACGGGCCATGGCAAAAGTAAGATACTTCGCTTCCTGAATGGGCACTTCATTTCTTACGATAGCGCTACTACCTGTACGGCCCTTTTTCCAAATCACTTCATCGGCTACCTCGGGGTGTGTATAGTTTACGATTGCCTGATCAGATGGATCTGCATACAGGGTATAGGCTTCTTTAAACCCATAGAAATAATCAAACCCAAAATGTTTGGGGCTTTGCGTGGCATGCTCACCCAGGTGCCACTTGCCAATGAGCGCTGTAGCATAGCCCGCATTGCGCAGCAGCTGTGCCGCGGTGGTTTGGTTGGGCGGCAAACCCTGATGTGCCCTTGCAGAATCATCTGGTATGGGCACACCATACTGCAATCGGAACGGACCCATGTTCATAAAGGTTTGTGCAAAAAAGGTTTCGAATCGGTTTCGCGGGTAGCGGTTATGTATTTGGTATTCATAACCATAGCGCTGCGGATATACGCCTGTGAGGAGGCCTGCACGGCTTGGGCTACACACGGGTGCCGTAACATAGCCTTGCGTGCATTTTACACCACGGCCCGCCAGGCTATCAATATGTGGTGTGGGTACGTCGCCACCGTAACACGACAGGTTGCTCCACCCCAAGTCATCGGCCACGATGAGCACGATGTTTGGCCGCAGTGCCTGTTCTGATACATAGGGTTTGTCAGCCTGCGTTTCAAGTGCTTGACCCGCCGAGCCTGACTCTGGCATGGGCCAGAACCCAAACGTCAACAATCCACTTAGAATTAGCGCGCTACCCATGAACACAAATCGTTTCATTGCCGGTCTTCTGGACGTGTTTTTATCTGCCTATCTGTATGCCGCGCCAGTGCCATAGGTATCGGCTGGCCAGGCTGCGCTGGGGTCTCCACTTTTCAGCAATGTCATGCATGCGTTGGTGTAGCGCTTTGCCCGTACTGCGCAATTTGTACAGCCGCTTCATGGCATCCTGTATGCCGAGATCATCTACCGGGAATACGTCAGGCCGGCCAAGGTCAAATAGCAATACCACTTCAGCCGTCCATCGCCCGATGCCGTGCAGCTGTGTTAGATACTCCACAGCCTCATCATCGCTAAGTTTGTTCAATACTTGCTGTTCAAGCCCGCCTGTAAGTGCAAATTCAGCCAGGTGTTTCAGGTATTTCGCTTTTGCATTTGAGAAACCAAACGCACGTAACTGATCATGCTCAGTAGCCAAGAGCAGCTCGGGCTTGGGGTAGTCTCCACCATAATGATCCTTAAAGCGGTTTATGATGGTATCCGCCGCTTTAACAGATAACTGTTGAGATCCGATTGCTTCAATCAATGAGCCGTACGCATTTTTTGTTGGCTTATGCTTTTTAAGCGCCATTTCCGCGGCTATTTCCGAGAGCTTTTGGTCTTTGGGGAATAGTAGCTTGCTAGACTCTTTACCTTGCTGCTTCATGCACGAGTTTAGCAATAGTTTCTGTTGGGTTGCTGGAAGAAAACACGGTATTGCCAGCCACTAGCACATCAGCCCCACCAGCCAGCAGCATGGAGGTATTTTCCAGCGTAACGCCACCATCTATTTCCAGCAATACATTGGGGTTTCTGCGTGCCTTCATTTCGTTTAAGCGACCCAGTTTGTCGTACGTGTTCTGAATAAACTTCTGCCCGCCAAAGCCCGGATTGACGCTCATGATGCACACAAGGTCAGCTTCTGGCAATACTTCGAATAAGCTTTCAGCGGGGGTATGCGGGTTTAGCGCCACACCGGCTTTCATGCCTAATGCTCGTATGGCTTGTAGCGTACGATGCAGGTGTGTACAGGCCTCAATGTGCACGGTGAGCACATCTGCACCCGCCTGCTTAAAGGACTCAAGATAGCGGTCGGGCTGGGCTATCATCAGGTGCACATCCAGCGGCTTGGTGCTGTGCTTTTTGATGGCGGCCAGCACCGGCAAGCCAAACGAGAGATTGGGCACAAACATGCCGTCCATAATGTCACAGTGCAGCCACTGGGCCGCGCTGCGGTTCACCATCTCAATGTCGCGCTGCAGATTGGCAAAGTCAGCCGAGAATATGCTGGGGGCAATGATGTGCATGTACTGATACTTAATCTATTTACTTTTATGCATTCCCAGTATAATTCTCTGGTGTCAGCACTTTTAGTTCCTCGCGCACGCTATGGCCAATGTCAAGCGTATCAATAAATGCATGCAGGCTGGTCTGTGTGACATGCGGGTTACCGCGCGTAAGCGCCTTCAGCGCCTCATAGGGTTCGGGGTAGCCCTCGCGCCGCAGCACCGTCTGTATGGCTTCCGCCAGTATGGCCCAGTTGTCGTTCAGGTCAGCTGTGATGACTGGTTTGTTGGGCACGATTCGTGTAAGTCCTTTCACCAGGCTTTTCATCGCCAGCAAGGTATGACCCATTGGCACACCCAGGTTGCGCAGCACGGTGCTGTCCGTCAGGTCGCGCTGCAGGCGGCTCACGGGCAGCTTGTTGCTCAGGTGATCAAAGATGGCATTGGCATAACCCAGGTTACCTTCGGCATTTTCAAAGTCAATCGGGTTTACCTTGTGCGGCATGGCACTGCTGCCCACCTCGCCCTCTTTTACTTTCTGCTGAAAGTAGCCCATGCTGATGTATGTCCAGCAGTCGCGCGATAAGTCTATCAGGATTACGTTGATGCGGCGCAAACAGTCGAATATCGCCGCAAGCCCGTCATAATGTTCTATCTGTGTTGTAGTCTGGCTGCGTTGCAGCCCTAAGGTTTCGTTAATAAATCGGTTCGCAAACGTAACCCAGTCTATAGTAGGGTACGCCACAATGTGGGCGTTGAAATTACCTGTAGCGCCACCAAACTTAGCCGGGAAGGGCAGTGCTTCCAGGGTTTGTTTCTGTGCCTGTAGCCGCTCAATGAAAACATATATCTCTTTGCCCAGCACGGTAGGGCTGGCGGGCTGGCCGTGGGTATGGGCCAGCATAGGTATTTTGCGCCACTCCGCCGCCTGCTTTTCCAGTTGCAGGATGAGACGATCCAGCAATGGCAGATACACCTGCTGCACACTGTCGCGCAGCATGAGGGGTATGGCGGTATTGTTTACGTCCTGGCTGGTTAGGCCAAAGTGTACAAACTCTACCAACTTCGGATTCTGCTGGAAAAAAGGGATTTTTAGGAATTCTTCCTTTATAAAATATTCCAGCGCTTTGACATCGTGGTTGGTAGTGGCTTCTATTTCCTTTACACGCTGGGCCTGCTCCAGTGTGAAATGTTTAAATATCTGTTGAATCGTTTCGCCATCTGATTTGCCCGTTGCCGCCAGCTCGGTCAGCCCCAGTTCGCACAGCGCGATGTAATAGGCAAGCTCCACGTACAGCCGATAGCGTATCAGCGCATACTCACTAAAATAGCGCGGCAGCTCACTTAGCCGGTCGCTATAGCGGCCATCAATGGGTGATACGGTAAGCAGGCGGTCTAGCATAAACACAAATTAAACTCCGCAACCAAACAGCAACTTCGGAATTACGAAATTAGGCTCCCTGAAACGCATTCAGCACATCTTCCGTCAATCCTGTATTGCTAAAGCCGCCGTCATGGTACAGGTTCTGCATAGTAACCATCCGCGTGTAGTCGCTAAACAGCATCACAATAAAATCAGCACAGGCCTGTGCGGGCGCATTGCCCAGGGCGCTCATCATCTCACCATACTTCAGCATGGCATCAAAGCCTGCAATGCCCTGGCCTGCTGTTGTGGGCGTGGGGCTTTGGCTAACCGTGTTTACGCGCACCTTGGCCTTCTTGCCAAAGTAGTAACCAAAGCTTCGCGCAAAGCTTTCCAGCAGGGCTTTGCTCTCGGCCATGTCGCCATACTTCGGGAAAAAGCGTTGCGCCGCAATGTAGCTTAGGCTTACAATGCTCCCCCACTCGTTCATCAAATCGCGCTGGTACGCCACCTGCATCATCTTATGGAAAGAAATGCTGCTGATGTCATACGTTTTGGCCAGAAACTCATAGTTCAGGTCGGTGTACGCTCGCCCCTTGCGCACGTTCAAGCTCATGCCGATGGAGTGTAGGATGAAGTCCACCTTGCCAAACTTGGCCTGCGCGGCATCATACAGCTTGCCAATGTCTTCTACACTAGTAGCATCGGCGGGCACCAGGTCGCTGCCAGTTTTATCAGCCAGTTCTTTGATTTTACCTAAGCGCAGGGCTACAGGCGCATTGGTGAGTATAAACTGGGCACCTTCGCGGTGGGCCGTTTCAGCCACCTTCCACGCAATGCTGTGTTCGTCCAGCGCGCCAGTAATGATGCCTTTCTTGCCTTGTAATAGGTTATGCATAGAGCTTGAGAATGAACCGCTAAAGTACGAAAAGGGCTGTTACCGTTTGGCTTGTCTGCACTACACTAATCTGGCAGTTCTTCTACTTCCAGATCGTCTTCTTCTTCTTCTTCCGGTTTCTCTTCCTTGGGCTTCACCTCTGCGGGTTTTGTAAGGGCAGGTGTGACAGCAGGTGCGGGCTTTGCAGTTTCCTTCTTTTCTGGCTCGGCGTGGTCGTCCTCATCCGTAGTATCTACTATCACGCCTAGCAGTTCATCCAGCTCATCATCCACTTCAAAATCGTCCGTTCCTTTGTCCTCTGCATCTGACTTCTCATCGTCTTCTAGCTCTGGCTCCGCCATTTCTTCGTCGCGCACCAGCGGCAGTACCACGGCTGCTGGTGGCACGCTGGCCGGCGAGGTTAGTATTGCGGTTGGGGCTTTTATTTTTTCTATGGGTGTGGCATCAGCACGCATCTCTTCCAGTTTCCCGCGGTACATTTCCGGCACCACCAGTTCAAACTCAACACGCCTGTTTTTGCTTTTGCGTTTGGGTGTATCGTTCGGGTAGAGGGGGCGGCCCTCGCCGTAGCCATACGCTATAACGCTACTATCAGGCAGGCCCACTTCTTTAATAAGAAACTGACGAATATTACCCGCACGTTCTTTGCTAAGCTTCAGGTTAAAGGCAGCATCACCATCGGCATCTGTGTGTCCATGTATGTGCAGTCTGCTACGGGGGTATTTCTTCATAAACTCTGCTAGTGTGCGCAGCCGAACCCGCAGTAGGTCGTCTATCTCAGCCACGCCCTGTTTGAACTGTAGTTTTTCAAAAACTACAGGCCTATTAACCTCCGTACTACGGTTAAAAATCTTCGCAATGGAATCCACACTTACCGGTGTCTCATCTTTTATATTGATGTTATTGTCGCCCACGATCAGCACCATGTATTTACGATTCGCCACCAGTTGAAACTCAAAATAGCCAAATCGGTTAATGTATATCGGCGGCACCTCCACGCCTTTTTCCATGTCTATCGCTACCACAATGCCCTGCAGCGGCTGGCCTGATACGCTATCTATTAAGTAGCCACTCAGCTTCATGGTGGCATCAGGCCGCGCATTCATTGGCAGCGGGAAGGAGTAGATGTCCATGTTGCGCGGGTCATCACGCCGCGCTGATGCGTAGAACAGCCTGTCGCCCTTGCCATCTATTGTAAAGTAGTATTCATCGCCGCGCGTGTTTACCAGCGGCCCCAGGTTGCGCGGCTCCTCCCATCGGTTACGCAGGTTGCGGCTCTTGAAAATATCAAAACCGCCAAAATTTTGCAGCTGCCCCGTGCTGCTAAAGTATAGCGTGTTGTTCACCGGGTGCATAAAAGGGGTGACCTCATCTTCTATGGTGTTCACCACAGGGCCCAGGTTGCGGGCTCTGCTCCACTGCCCTTTGCGGTTGAGGGTGCTGGCCCAGATATCCGTCCGCCCGAATCCATCTTTTCGGTTGCTGGCAAAGTAAAGCGTCCGCCCGTCTGGCGAGAGGCTGGGGTGGCTGTCCCAGGCATCGCTGTTTACGTTCGTACCCAGGTTGGTCACGTTCGTCCACTGTCCGTTTGTAAATTCAGCGCTGTAGAGGTCACACTGCCCATAGCCTTTGGGGTCATTGCAGCGCGTAAAATACAGGCGCGTGCCGCTGCTATCTAAGCAGGCTGATCCCTCATTGTAACGGCTATTGATTTGGTCGTTAAACTTGGTGGCAGGCTCCCAGCCCGTACCATAAATGCTGGTCTGGGTGTAGTACAGGTCTTCATTCTGAACATAGTCAGGCCCGATGATGTCGCCCCAGGTGTCACGGCGTGAAGTAAAAATGAGTGTGGCACCACTGGGGTGCATGTAAGGGGCGTAGTCTGGCGCGTCACTGTTAATGCGCGGCCCCATATTGAGCAGTACGCCCTTGGGCGGTACCAGTGTGTCTATACGCTTGCGTGCAGCTACTATCCTGTAGTAATAGTCCAGGTCAACATACCGGTTCGTTGTAGGTGCTTTGAGTGAATCATATTGCAGCTTTATGGCAGCCACATTCCGGCTTTGGTTTTTCAGCGCCAGGCTGTAGAAATAGAGTGCCCGCGTTGTGTCGCGCCGCATTTCTTTCAGCTGCCCCAGCTTCCAGATGTAGGCCAAGTCTTTGTCCTGCCTGAAATTTTGTATGCCGAAATTCTTAACATATTCACCCAGGTACAGTTCCAGGTTTAGCATGTCTCCTTCATTCTCGGCTTCATTGATCTGCCTGCGTAAAGGTTTGTTTACATAGTGCGGGACCTTATTCAGGTTTGGAAAGCTGTAATACACATCTGGCACAAACACTTCTTCTGTTTGCCGCAGATACACCGCTTTGCTTAGGCGCAGGTTTTGGGCTTGCCCAACCCCGCAGAGTACCATAAAGCTCGCAGCACAAACTGCGGTCAGCCGCGATAAACACCACAAACGGGCAGGCATACGGGTCTAGGTAATCTTTATAAAGGTAAGCTGAAAACTGCCAGCCTGATAGCAGGGCAGACGTCACAGCAAGCAAAAAGCCCCCATTGCTGAGGGCTTTTTGCAAGCCGTTAAGCTTGTTTTGTGTTTATGCGCTGGGGTTATTCAGCTTGCTGTGCCGTTTGCTATAAGTAAAGTAAATGATTAGGCCCAGCACAAGCCAGCCAAACGAAATCTGCTTGGCCAGATCACTTAAGCCGTACATCAGCCCAAGCGAAATGAGCGCGCCCAGCACGGGCACTACGGGCACCAATGGGGTCTTAAATGGGCGGGGTATTTCAGGCCGTGTGTAGCGCAGAATGAGCACGCCCACACACACAATGGTAAAAGCCAGCAGCGTACCAAAGGCCACCATGTGCCCAAGTGTACCGATGGGAAGCAGGCCTGCAAGCGTGGCTGCACCTATACCCGTGATTATTGTTGGGATGTGGGGGGTTTGAAATTTAGGGTGTATCTCGGCAAACTTGCTTGTGAGCAGCCCGTCTTTACCCATGCTGTAAAAAATACGGCTCTGGCCCAGCATCATCACCAGGATAACTGATGTTAAGCCTGCAATAGCACCTATCTTAATGAACGGCTTTAAAAATGCGAGTTGTGGCACAGCGTTAATGCCCACGGCTATCGGGTCTGGCACACCCAGTTGCTTGTAAGGTACCAAGCCAATCAAAACATAGGCTACCAGTACATATATAATGGTACAGATGAGTAGAGACGACAGTATGCCTATGGGCATGTCCTTTTCAGGATTCTTGCATTCCTGTGCGGCTGTGCTCACGGCATCAAAACCAATGTAAGCAAAGAAAATAGTACTCGCACCTGCCAATATCCCGCTCCACCCCAGCTTGCCAAACTCACCTGTGTTTTCAGGTATGAATGGCACAAAGTTATCCGCCTGAACAAACCAGATGCCTGCAATGATAAACGTCAGAATCACCACTGTCTTAATGATTACAATTACATTGTTCACCTTGGCGCTCTCACTAATCCCTCGCACCAGGATGATGGTAATCAGCCCGATGATAAGTACTGCAGGTATATTAAACAGCGCTGTAACCTGGGGTAGCGTCTGCAAATCAACACCCGCTTTTAGCGCGCTTGTGGTCAGGTCTTCACTCATAGGCACCCACCCTGGCTTGATGCCAATGGCCGCAGCTTTTACTGCATCCGTTATATCTACAAGGCGCTGGCCTGCAGCACTGGTAAACTCCGGGGGTATTTGTAAGCCGAAATCTTTCAGAAAGCTCACCACATAGCCGCTCCAGCCCACTGCCACCGTACTGGCACCAAAGGCATACTCCAGTGTAAGCGCCCAGCCTATCACAAAGGCCACCAGCTCACCCAGTGTAGCATAGGCATACACATATGCACTACCCGCTACAGGTATCATGCTGCTGAACTCAGCATAGCACAGGCCCGCAAAACCGCAACCCAGTGCAGCCAGCAAGAACGAAAGAATGATTGCTGGGCCTGCCATCTGGCTTGCCTCGCCCACCAGGGTAAAAATACCTGCACCAATAATGGCACCCACGCCTAGCGCGGTCAGGTTGAAGGCATTAAGGGTGCGTTTCAGGCCGCCCTCGCCAGTGTGAGCCTCCTGTTTCAGCCTTTCTATGCTTTTAGTTTTGAATAGCGGGTTTGCCATGTGGGCAGCGGGGTGGATTATAGGTTTACGTTACTTGAAAGTTAAGGGCCACAATATAAAGGCTATTTGCAAGCGGACTTGATATCTGGTTAACATTTCCGCAATATTTCACATCAAACTATATGCTTTTTTAAGGCTTTTGCACAGCATTCAACGTTTAGCGCGAAGTGTTGATAGTCAAAGTGCTGGCCTGAAGAAAAAATTAGCCCTCGCCATATTGCGAAATTGTAAAGCTGTTATCTTTGCAGCCACGTTTTTGCTGAAAAGCAAAAGCTTTTATGCGGGAGTAGCTCAGCTGGTAGAGCGCAACCTTGCCAAGGTTGAGGTCGCGGGTTCGAATCTCGTCTCCCGCTCTATACACAGGGGGGGTTTTTTAGCCCCCTCTTTTATTGTAAGGCTGGCAGCTAGCACCTGCCCAGCACACCTGCCAGGGTGGCGGAATTGGTAGACGCGCAGGACTTAAAATCCTGTTGCCCGTAAGGGCAGTACGGGTTCGATTCCCGTCCCCGGCACAAAAAGGCACATTTGCCATCTCTTTACACTATTTGGTACCTAAAGGGAAATCCTGGCCACGCGCCCAGCTGTTGGGGTATTATTTTTTGCGTACCTATCAAAATTATTCTCCATTCAAAGTTTTCGAAATCAAATTTGGAGTATAACGTTTCTCAAAGAATAATGAAATCGGCATTTTGGTTAACCCTTGCACAAAGTAAAGTTTTTCAATTCCATCTTTTGTGCCATCAAAACGACCATCGGGAGCTATTGCTACCCAGTTCTGTCCATCGGTAAAACTAATTAACATTAAGATTTCTTTATCTGCATTCTTATTCCATATTCTTAGGGTTCCATCAAGACTACCAGAAATAAAGTGTTTGTTATCAGGAAGGGAAACTAATGCACTAACGGATGCTTGGTGGCCGCGAAACGTGTTCATCAGTTTACCACTCTTAACTTCCCATACTTTAACAGTTCTGTCCCAGCTTCCTGACAATACAAAATTGCCATCTATTGAAAACGCAAGTGCGTTTACTTCCCTCTCATGCTTACCTAAAATTTCTACCAATTCAGGGTTATCTAAGTGTCTGAGTCGAACTAAACCATCCGTACCACCCGAAACAATTATTTTGCCACTAGGTGAGTAGGCCACAGTACAAACTTGATTTAAGTTATCACTAAATTTTTTTACCTCCACTCCCTTTTTAACATTCCACAATCTTAAGGGGGCACTCCTGCTAACACCTCCAAGAAGCAAAGTCTGACCATCGGGAGAAAGTGCTATGGTTTCTAAAAATAGATCTTTTATTAAAAATTGGTTTATTTTTTTTCCACTAGAAACATCCCAAGCCATTAAGTATTGCCTATTCCCTGAATACAAATATTTTACATTTTTTCCAAAAGTTATGCAAGTTGTAGGTAAAAAAATATCGTTTTCAAAGGTTCTTAATAACTGCCTTTTATCAGTGTCCCAAAGCTTTATTTTTTTATCCCCTGAAACAGTTACCGCCAAAGTTCCATTTTCCGAAATAGTAATATAATTTGTATAAGATGTGTCCTTAACAAATGAAGATACATAGAAACCTCCTTTCAGATATAAGCATGCTATGTCTTTAACGTGGTTGGAAGCTAGAATCTTGTATCCATCTGGGGACAACGCTAGTGTTTGAATACCTTGTGAGTAACCCGCAAGTGTATGAGTCTCTCTACCTGTAGTTAAATCAAAAAGCTTGATTACTGAACGCGAATGCCATAATCCTGCGACTAGCATGGTTTTCCCATCTCTATTATATGCAAGACTGCTCCCTTGCGAAATAGTATGAATACCTTCAACTACAAGTGTTTCTTTACCAGTTTCAATATTCACAATACTAATACTCCCCAGCGATCTATTTACCAGCAAACTCTTAGAATCAAGCGCAAAAGCAACGTTAAAAATGTCGTGAGGTATATTACTACTCCCTATTAAATGCAGCAAACCACCTGTGGTAGTATCATAAATTTTAATCAGGCCGAATCGATTCGTGGTATCACTAAATTCACTTATTACTTCAGATTCAATACTTAATCCTTTTTTGATCCATTGTGTTGTTACTAAATATTTAGCATCATGTGAAAGATATGTTATAAGCGAAGTATTGTTTGTATCCGTTGGAACACTTCTCTCTACGCTATCCATGTTAATGTTCCACCAAGCCACATTCAATACTTTACCTTTGGGATTAGACCTTGTAACAATTGCAACACTTTTATCATCATTTGTAAATTTTACATCCAAAGTTTCATGAAAATGATTTGCTAGTGTTTTTATCCCTTTGCCTGTTTCCACATCCCAAAGCCTAACTTTACTGTTCAAACTACACGAAACAATCAGCTTGCCATCACTTGAAAAGCTTGCGGCCCTAATCACTAGATAAGTACCCTTAAATGATCTTACCTTTTCCCTAGTCATAACATCCCATAGCTCCATTTCATCCTTGAAACCGTAGGATAGTATCTGCATACTGTTCGGTGAAAACACTACCCCACTAGCTCCTGTAGAAAAGGATCGTAACTCACAGCCTGTTCGTACGTCCCATAATTTGATTATATCTGTACCATACGGCCCATTTCCGCATGTTGCAACTAGGCTACCATCTGGTGAAAAAGTGGCAAATGATACAGAGCTAGAATGACCTAGAGGAATTACAAGTTCAGGTTTAAAAGAGGCTGTATGACTATTTTGCTGCTGTGCATGTGTGACGAAACAAGCAAAATGAAGTGTAAGAAAAATGATGAAGCTTTTCATACTATACATTTGTAACCAAGTTGATTACAAGTAAACACAAAAACATATAGCTTTTCAGAAAGGGATGTCAGAAAGTCAAAAGGCCCTTCATTTTTGCTACAGTTAAAGTCGCATTTTATTACCTTTGATTGCTGCCAACAAACAGTATCCTTAGTCCAAAATATGCTTTGAAACTCCTTAAAATGGTGCAGGGAAAATCTTTACCTCAACCACTCTTCTGCATCACCTCGCTAATACATCTCAAAAAATATTTTCAAAACCACTTGCTTTTTTAATCAAATCACCCCCATATTTGTACCGTAAGTCATCGTGGATGATTTATACAGAAAGCGTGGAGGCACAGGGCCTGTGAATCGCTGGCAACCTACAGAAAGCAGAACTGCCTAAAAGCAGCGAAGCCCATGCAAGGTGCCCCCTGCCTGGTAAACAATCCGGGACTATAAACACCCACGAAAAACAATGAAAAACACTTCATTCTCAGGCCATTACGCGCCGCAAAGCCCTGCCCAGGCAGGCCTCGCCCCCACCCGGGCCCCACTTCCTTTCGTTCACATGCTGATGCACACTGCAAGTTTGCGTTGCTGTTGTATGTGCTGTAGTTGCTGTTAAGCGCAACCCCACACCCAATTTTTTTCCTAGTTAAGTCATGCGTTCGCGCATGCACTGAGGCCATCTGTTCGCACAGTCACGTGTGCATAGATGTTTAAAATCAGCGCGATAGCGCTGCACAGTACCCGTGTACCCACTCTTCACATTCTTTCACTAACTGTTTCACATCTTTTCATTTTCCAATCATGTCAACTACCCAACCCCTTCGTTTCGAAACGCTGCAGCTACATGCTGGCCAGCAGCCCGACCCTACCACCGGTAGCCGTGCCGTACCCATCCATCAGACCACCAGCTACGTGTTCAAGAATAGCGAGCACGCTGCTAACCTCTTTGGCCTGCGTGAGTTTGGTAACATCTACACCCGCATCATGAACCCTACCACCGACGTGTTCGAGCAGCGCATTGCCGCGCTTGAGGGCGGCGTGGCGGCGCTTGCCACAGCCTCAGGCCAGGCAGCGCAGTTCATCGCGCTTAACAACATCCTGCAGAATGGCGACAACTTCGTCAGCACCCGCCTACTCTATGGCGGTACGGTGAATCAATTCAAAGTTGCATTCAAACGCTTGGGCATTGATGCCCGCTTTGTAGCTGAAGAAACCCCAGCAGGCTTCGAGAAAAAGATTGACAAAAATACCAAAGCTATTTATATCGAAACCATTGGCAACCCGGGCTTCAACATCCCCGATTTTGAGGGCATTGCCGCAATTGCTAAAAAACATGACATACCCCTCGTGGTGGACAACACGTTCGGTGCAGCAGGCTACCTGTTCCGCCCCATCGAGCATGGCGCAAACGTAGTTGTAGCCTCTGCCACAAAATGGATTGGCGGGCATGGCACCACCATCGGTGGCGTAATCGTGGATGCTGGCAACTACGACTACGGCAATGGCAAGTTCCCACAGTTCACAGAGCCTAGCGAAGGTTACCACGGCCTTATTTTTAATGATGTATTTGGCAAGAATGGCCCCTTTGGCAACATCGCCTTTGCCATACGTGCACGGGTAGAGGGATTGCGTGATTTTGGATCTTCACAAAGCCCATTCAATTCTTTCTTATTGCTACAGGGCCTTGAAACGCTCAGCCTGCGTGTAGAGCGCACCGTAGAAAATGCGCTTAAACTGGCGCAGTGGTTGGCTGCACACCCACAAGTAGAGAGTGTAAACTATCCGGGGCTACCTACCAGTGCCTACTATGAGCGCGCCAAGCGCTACCTGAAAAACGGCTTCGGTGGTGTGCTCAGTTTCAAGCTAAAGGGCGATCGTGAGGCAAGTGTAAAGTTTGTAGACAGCCTTAAGCTCATCAGCCATCTGGCTAACGTGGGCGACAGCAAGACGCTCATCATACACCCGGCCTCTACTACACACGAGCAGCTCAGCCCAGAGGAGCAGCTGGCCGCGGGCGTTGAGCCTACCAGCCTGCGCATCAGTGTTGGTATAGAGCATATTGAAGACATCAAAGCTGATCTTACCCAAGCCTTCGCTAAAGTAGGCGCACCTTCGCTTGTCCTGAACTAAACAGTCATGTCTTTTTCGTCAACGGAAACAATTTCATTCCACACCTATCGGTATACCCAGCCGCTGGCCCTTGAGGCTGGCGGCGAGCTGCCGGAGTTTGAGCTTGCATACACCATCTGGGGCAAGCCAGCGCCCGATGGCAGCAATGTAGTGTGGGTGCTGCACGCACTCACTGGCCATCCGGATGTACGCCTGTGGTGGGGTGAATTGTTTGGCGAAGACAAACTGTATGACCCGCGCAAATGGTGCATTATCTGCGCCAATGCACTTGGCGGGTGTTATGGCAGTACGGGTGCGCTGAGTATAAACCCATACAAAGGCACACCTTACTACCATACTTTCCCGATGCTCACAAACCGTGACATTGTGAATGCCTTTAGGTTACTGGCTTCACACTTGGGCCTGAAGCGTGTGCATACCCTAATCGGCAGCTCGATGGGCGGGCAGCAAGCACTGGAGTGGGCAATAGCTGATCCTGGTTTTGCCCAACATTTGGTTGTCATTGCAACAAATGCCTGGCACTCCCCCTGGGGCATCGCCTGGAACGAAGCCCAACGCATGTCCATCACAGCAGACGCTACCTGGCATCGAGATACACCCGATGCAGGCCTCAGTGGCATGCGTGCCGCACGCGCCACAGCCATGCTAAGCTACCGCAGCTACGATGGCTACGGCTTAAAGCAGTCCAAGTTATCGCCCGCACAGCTGGAGGCTTTTGCTGCCAGCGGCTACCAACGCTACCAGGGCGCAAAGCTGGCGCAACGCTTCACTGCTTTTACCTATTGGGCCTACAGCCAGGCCATGGACAGCCACGATGTGCGCCGCGGGCTGCCTTCTCTTGATGTGGCACTTGGGGGCATCACTGCCCGTACACTAGTTGTAGGCATTAACAGCGATATTCTTTTCCCACCCATTGAGCAGCAAACACTTGCTGAACATATCCCAAACAGTGAGCTGGTACAAATAGACTCTCACTATGGACACGATGGATTTTTAACCGAAACCGAAACCCTCTCCACATGCATACAGACATTCTATCAAAAACAAGCGCTACCAGTACCTTCCTAGTTGCAGATCGCCCCACCGTTCCCATTCGCATCGGCCTGTTTGGCTTTGGCGTAGTGGGCCAAGGGTTTTATGAAATTGTAGCACAACAGCAGCCCATACCTGCTGAAATTGTGAAAGTATGTGTTACTACAAAGGGCAAATCACGCCCCTACAGTCCGGATCTATACACCTACGACCCACATGACATCCTGGGGCTTGATGACATCGACGTCATCATAGAAGCAATCAGTGATGCTGATGCTGCATACCACATAGTTAGCAAAGCGCTACGCCAGGGCCGCACCGTGATCACTGCCAACAAAAAGATGCTGGCCGAGCACCTGGAAGAGCTACTGGCGCTAGAGCAAGCCTACCGCGGCACGCTGCTCTACGAAGCCGCCTGCGGAGGGGCCATACCCGTACTGCGCCTGCTGGACGAGTATTTCGGGCACGAGCAGATATCCAGCTTACGCGCCATAATCAATGGCACTACCAACTTCATCCTCACCCAGCAGTATGAGCAGGGCTGGGGCTACCAGCAGGCTTTGCGGGAAGCCCAGCGCCAGGGTTACGCAGAGGCCAACCCCGCCCTAGACGTAAGCGGACGCGATGCTGTACACAAAACTAGCCTACTTGCCCTACAAGCTTTTGGCGTAACCGTACATCCGGATTTCATTTTGCAACTTGGCATTACCAACATCGATTACAGCGATGTGGCCTATGCACGTAACAACAATAGTACCATCAAGCTAATAGCCGAGCTGCTGCCCACAGCTAATGGCAGGTTACGTTTACAGGTCCTGCCTACATTTGTTAAGAATACCTCAGCACTTGCTCAAATCAATGATGCCTTCAACGCTATCGAACTAACCGGTAGATACAGTGGTGTGCATCTCATCAAGGGCCGCGGGGCAGGGGGCAAACCTACCGGTGCAGCCCTGCTTGCAGATTTGGTACACGCTACGAATGGCCGCCGCTACAACCACAGCAAATACTTTTCTTCCACTGAAGTATCAATAAACACTGACGGTGAAGTAACACTTTACATACGTGCTCCTAAGCTGCGCAGCCTGGATACACTATCTACATTGCAAATCCAGCGATCACTAAGTGAAAAAAGCGGGGTAACCATACTGGCCACCGTTCACTATGAAGAACTGAGAGCCCAGATGTCAGCTTTAACGGATGAGGGCGTAAGCATCATTGCAGTAGCAAACGAGAACTAACCTGCGTTTGTAAAGATTTGTCTGTAGTTCGAAAGGGGGAGCGGCGGCTATAGGGGCCGCCGCTCATTTTAATAACTTAACGGCAAGCAAATCGTCATGACGAACTGGGTTCGGCATCGCTCTGCCCCAAACCTATACCACTACTCAGGCCACCTTAGACCGCTCGTACTTCTTCCTGTCGTTCTCATCCAGATACACCTTACGCAGGCGTACGCTTTGCGGGGTTACTTCTACCAGTTCATCGCCCTCTATATATTCCAGTGCCTGCTCCAGGCTCATGCGCAGCGGCGGCGGCAGCGTTATCGCCTCATCATTGCTGGCAGCACGTATGTTCGTAAGCTGTTTGGTTTTCTGCACGTTCACCACCATATCGTCAGGCCGTGGCGTTTTGCCTACTATCTGCCCACCGTACACCTCTACCCCACCGTCTATAAAAAACACCGCACGCTCGCTGAGCTGCCACATAGCAAATGCACTGGCAGTACCCGTTGCCTTGCTAATCAATACGCCATTGTTGCGGCTGGGTATCTCGCCTTTCTTAGGCTGGTACTCATGAAAGCGGTGCGCCATAATGGCTTCGCCGCTGGTGGCCGTCAGCAGTTCGCTTCGCAGCCCAATCAGCCCGCGGCTTGGTATGTAAAACTCCAGGTGCTGCAGGTCGCCTTTGGGTTCCATCACGGTAAGCTCGCCTTTGCGCTGGCTCACCATCTGTATGGCTGTACCTGCACTCACTTCGGGCACGTCTATCACCAAGTGCTCTATGGGTTCGTGCACCACCCCGTCTATCTCTTTGTAAAGCACCTGCGGCTGGCCCACAGCCAGCTCATAGCCTTCGCGGCGCATCGTCTCTATAAGTACCGCCAGGTGAAGCACCCCCCTGCCGTATACTAAGAATTTATCAGCACTGTCCGTTTCAAACACCCGCAGCGCCAGATTCTTCTCTGTCTCTTTCATCAGCCTGTCGCGCACGTGCCGGCTGGTTACGTACTTACCCTCTTTGCCAAAGAAGGGCGAGTTGTTGATGGTAAACATCATGCTGATGGTAGGCTCATCTACACTGATGGGTGGCAGCGCCTCAGGCGTCTCCGCATCCGCTACAGTATCCCCAATCTCAAACCCCTCCAACCCTACTACCGCGCAAATATCTCCGCTACGCACCTCCGCTACACGGCGGCGGCCCAGCCCTTCGAACACATGCAGCTCCTTAATTCGCTGGCGAACCTGTTTGCCATCACGCTTCAGTAGCAGCACAGCGTCATTCTCTTTAATCGTGCCGCGCGATACACGCCCTATCGCTATCCGGCCCACGTAGTTGTTATAGTCCAGTGAGGTAATCTGCATCTGCAAGGGGCCTTCACGAAACGGCGCCTCTGGCACCTCAGTCAGTATCGTATCCAGCAGGTAAAAAATATCAGTGGTGGGCTTCTGCCAGTCAGCGCTCATCCAGCCGTTTTTGCCGCTGCCAAATACTACCTTAAAGTCTAACTGTGCTTCTGTCGCGTCCAGCGCGATGAGCAGGTCCAACACTTGGTCCAGCGTCTCATCGGGGCTGCAGTTGGGTTTGTCCACCTTATTTATCAGGATGATGGGTTTGTGCCCCATTTGTATCGCCTTCTGCGTCACAAAGCGTGTCTGTGGCATCGGCCCCTCAAAAGCATCCACCAGCAGCACCACGCCATCTGCCATACGCAGCACGCGCTCTACCTCGCCGCCAAAGTCTGAGTGGCCCGGCGTATCCAGTATATTGATCTTAATGTCTTTATAGGTAATAGATACGTTTTTGGCCACAATCGTGATGCCGCGTTCACGTTCTAGGTCGTTGCTGTCCAGTATCAGGTCGCCCATGTGCTGGTTATCGCGAAACAGGTTTCCTGCCGCCAGCATTTTGTCTACCAGGGTGGTCTTACCGTGGTCTACGTGTGCGATGATGGCTATATTACGTATAGAATGCATGCCCTAAGGGGTGGGTTTCAAAATCAGGGTGCAAAGATACGGATAAGCTGTAGCCAAACCCACCAAATGCTACAAAGACTTTAGCAGCGAATGCCAATATCAGCTAATTTTCATGGCTGGGTAACGCACACATAATACACCACGCATGGAAACCAAACCTTACAAAATTCTTTCACTCGATGGTGGCGGCAGCTGGGCACTTATTCAAGCCTACGCCCTTGGCGATATGTTTGGCATGGAAACCTCTGGCCATAGCATACTTCGCCATTATGACCTTGTAGCAGCCAATAGCGGCGGTAGCATTGTACTCGGCTGTTTGTGCGTCAATATGAAACCCAGCGAAATACTTGATTACTTTTTAAGCGAAGAGAAGCGCAAGAAGATGTTTGTTCGGCGTAACTTCAGTTGGAGCTCCATACCTCCACTTTTTGATATTGGAATTGGCTATAAGTACACCACCCCAAAAAAGCTAGAAGGCCTACGCAACCAGTTCAATAGTTACAATCCGGGTGTAGCAGATAAATCATTGCCCGAGGTTGCCACTAACATAAATCTAGTTTCAGGCCCTACTACTGCACCTTACACGCACATCCTCATTGTGGGGTTCGACTATCACACGAACCGTGCCCGTTACTTCCGGTCTAACATAAACAGCCTGGCATCTTCCAGCCCAGGGGTTGCAGGTGCAGGAACCCTTTCGGAAGCCATCCATGCCAGTAGCAACGCGCCGCTCAACTATTTTGATGCCCCGGCAGAAATAGTAGATGCTGCAACCCAGAAAAAAAGATTCTATTGGGATGGTGCCATTAGCGGGCACAACAACCCCGTAGGCGCCGCCGTAATCGAGGCACTTGCCAATGGGAAAAAACCCGGAAAAATATATGCGCTTTCCATTGGAACGGGTTCAGCCGTACTTCCGCACCCGCACTTGGCACCTACTAACAATACATTTGATCAGGATCTCTACATAAAAACAAAGCCCTATAACTTTACAAGAGATATTTTAAAAATAGCGAAATCCATTGTTGCTGACCCACCAGAAATGGCCAGCTTTAAGGCATTCATAGCAGTGGGTGGGTCGGTACAGTCCCCATCAGAGGGGCCTGTCATTCGCATGAGCCCACTCGTCCAGCCCATCCGCAGTAGTACTGCACAGTTTGATTATCCGGTGTTTTTAAATTATGGCACATCAGCCATAAGTCCGCTCGGTAGAAATAGAAATTTATTCAATGAACTTAAAGAGCTGGATATGGATGCCGTAAAACAGAATGAAGTAGATCTGATTAAAATTTTATGTGAGAGTTGGCTTGCTACTAACCCTGCCGAAACCTCCCGCTGCTGCGTGTACAACCAGCCCGTGCAGGCCAGGACCGACCTGAGCGTAAATATAGGCCACCGCTATTATAACGAGGCCAAGGCTGTAGCACACACCTTAGGTTTATACATATAGCTATGTCCAAAACCCTGTAACCTGCGGTACCGCCACGCAAACTCCCTCCTGTCTTCCGTTAGGGTGGCTTCTCCCCTCTTCTACTCCGTAGCAGAGGGGGCCAGGGTGAGGTCCCCTGTTATCCTGAGTTGTAGTCTATCCCGCGGTGCGGGAAAGGGCGAGCTTAAGTCAATCCCACAGTTCGAAAGGGTGATACTACAACCTACCCACTCGCGAGAGCTCCACAAGTTCACCTCACGTGAAGGCCCACCAGTGTGTGCTAGCTTGTCACGGCTCCAGCCGCATCACACCAGAAGCAGCGCAAGTGCCAAGCTCCTACCATGTTAACTTAGGAGAGCTAGCCGAATGAGATCTAGGTTTACCGTTAAGTTCAAGCCCCAAAGTTAATTAAGGTTAAGAAAAGTTATGGCTGTGCAAATCCCAATTTGTATACGATGATATATCAATTATACTTGCATCATTGTTATGGAAAAGCTTGAGCAAGTACTCTTCTTTACGCTTGAAAAAGCGATAAAGACTTATCGCCAGTTTGCCCAAAGGCAGATCGCTAAGGCAGGCATTGACATAACCATAGACCAGTGGCTTGTACTTAAATCTATACAAGATTATCCTGATATCTCTCAGCACCAGATAGCTGAAAATGTGTTCAAGGATTACGCCTCAGTAACAAGGATGATAGAACTGACGGTAAAAAAAGGGTATCTGGTAAGAGAGTTCCACATCACTGACAGGAGAAGGTTCAAATTGGTCATCACAAAGAAGGGGCAATCTGTCATCCAAAAAGTGATACCGGTTATTACGGCAAACAGGAAACAAGCATTAAACTCCATACCCAAAGAGGATATAGAAAAGAACAAATTGTTCTTAACACGACTAATTGCAAACTGTAACTCAGATTAACAACTTTCAAACTTAAACTATGAAAACAATCACAACAGCAATCGTAGTTGCATGCTTATCGTTAGCCTTTGCCTTTGCGCAGGAAAAAAATGATTACGGAAATCCCATTCACCATGGATAGAAATCTGATTTTGATTAAAGCAAAAGTAAATGGTGAAAAAGAGTACGGTTTCATTTACGATACCGGGACAACGGGTGTAGTGCTTAGCGAAAATTTAGTTACTGACCTTAATTTGAAAGTCACTGGAACCACTTTTATGGGAAGCCCAAATAGTGCTCAGCCCAATAAAGTAAATACTGTTAACATTCCAACTTTGAAACTTCCGGGATTTAAAATCAAGAACCATGAGGCAGTAGCTGTACCCCCGCAACAAATATTTTCACCAAACGCTTCGGGCATCATTGGGCTCAGTGCATTTAAAGGAACGCTGGTCACTATTGACTATAAACATTCTAAATTAATTTTAAAGAACGGAAAGCTAGATCCAAGCGATAAAGCTGTGATAAAAGTTGATTTATCACGTGTAACGGAATCATATGTTAAAGTAAATGGCGAAGAAATGTTGGCAGTTTTTGATTGTGGAGGCCCAGAGGCTGTTTCTTTTCCAATGGAATGGAAATCGAAGTTAAAACTAAAGTCAGAACCAGTATTATTTGCCAGGGGTAGAACGCCAGGTGGTGAAGTAGAAATCTATAAAGCCCAATTGATGGGCACGATATCTTTTGGATCAATAGAACTGAAGGACCCCAACATAACACTTGTAACAGGTGGGTTTAATGCAATCAATTTTGGATATCCTTTCTTGCGAAATTATACTACTACCATTGATATGGCCAATCAATTGTTGCGCTTCGATACCAGCTCTTTGGTACCACTAACTGACAATGATACATCACAGAAAGTAGATGCTCTTATAACTGATGCCTTTGTTAAAGGAATGTTCTCGGGGTAGGTAGTTATCTCCCGCAACAAAGAAGCTATATATCACAAGCAACTTGGCTTTGCAGACTGGAAAACCAATAGGGTCCTTGACAAAAACACATTGTTCAATATAGGCTCGCTAAACAAACAATTCACTGAAGAAATCATTCATCAATTGGTGCATGAAAATAAACTTTCGTACACTGATAATCTAAGCAAATACCTTAACATATTCCCAATCGAAATTGGAAGCAAGATAACCATTCAGCAGCTTCTCGATATAAAAGCTGGATTAGGAGATTACTTGCAATCTCCCAGATTTGAAGCAATCCAATTTAAGGATTTTTCACTGGGGGAGCTGATTGATATAATTAAAGCAGAGCCGCTTCTATTTGAACCTGGAACGAATCAAATGTAATCCAATTCAGGCTATGTTGTATTAGGGGCAATAATTGAAAAAATAACGAACAAGAGTTACGAAGAGAACCTTTATGAGAAAATCATAAAGCCGTTAGGGCTTAAGAATATATATTATACTAAGGCAGAAAAGGCAAGTCAAATAAATCGGTCATACGGTACTGACATTACCTTTGATGGCAACAAAGTTAGCCTTGATGATATCTCAAACAGTACACCGGCTGGAGGCATTTATACAACCTCTGAGGATTTGTTAAAATTCGCAGAAGCAAAAATGAAAAGCACTTTGCCCTTAGGGAAAAAATATGGCCGTGGAATGGCTGCTGGAGGAACACCCATCTGGAACACTACAATGTATTACAATGAGGAAAATGGTTTGGCATTTGTTGTCATGGCAAATACTGGAGACATCGCCGATGAACTTGCTCCTCGGATTAACTCAATCCTTAAGAGTGAACCATATCCTCCTCTAGACTTGCCCTTCAAGAGGTTTCTTTTCAAGATTATAAGCGAAAAGGGAATTGGCTATGTAAAAGCCAATGCGGAAAAATTAGCTGATCAAGCAAGGCTTCCTTATGACGATCGCTTCTTAAATTTTTTCGGATACCAGTTTCTTAATGGGAACAAAGTAGATATTGCTATCAGCTTATTTAAACTAAATGTTGAGCTATTCCCAAAGACTGTTAACACTTACGATAGCCTCGCAGAAGCATATTTAAAGTCTGGAGATAAAGTAAACGCTTTAAAATACTATAAAATGGTATTGCAATTAACGCCAAACAATGAAAAGGTTAAAGCCCTAATAGCTACTTTAGAACAAGGAAAATAGATCGTGTCATAACCAGTTTGCGAAATAAATCACTTGAAGACATTGCAACCACCTCTCCACCTTTGAAGCGGGCTGATTATCCGTTGCTCAGCAACGGATAATCAGTAGGATATTCCCTGCCACCCCGAGTCTCTAGAAGGGTGAGATGAAGTCTATCCCCCAGTGCTGGAAAGTGTGATAGAAAACCAAAATCAAATCTCCAGCCGAACATGCAAATAAAAAAGCCAGCCCTTGTGGGCCGGCTCTATCACCCCCAGCTAAAAAACCCTAGAAGCGCAGCTGGTATTGCACCACAGGGAAAAAGTTGAGCTGCCCAAACTCTACCAGCTCATTGCGCCGTGGGTTGTAGGCAACGGTCAGCACGTTCGGGTAGCCCACCACGTTCTGCAGCGTTACGCCAAAATCTTGCGAGAAGCGCTTGCTGTTACGCCGGTAACCAAACTTCAGGTCAGGCCGGAAGTAGGGCCGCGTTTGTGCGCTAAACACATCGCTGGTCAGCACTGTAGCGCCTGCCGCCTGTGAGGCCGCCAAGTCCACGGGTGTGTAGCGTATCCCCCCTGCAAACGCCGTGCGTATATCTACATACAGCGCGTTTTGCTTTTCGCGCCCTACGGGCAGTTCATACCCGCCCAGCAGGTTTATCACATAATTGTTTGCAAATGCAGTGTTGCGCTCCACACCATCAGATCCTTTGTACTTGCTTTGAAACACAGAGGCGGTAGCCAGAAAATAATAGTTGTTTGCATAGAAGCGCTCCAGCGTGAGCTCTATGCCATAGTTATAAGCTGTGCCGGTATTGGCCAGGTTCACCGCATCCGGGAATCTGTTAAAGCCCACCCCTGCATTGATCATCGCAAATGAAGAGGCAGTTCTTTGCACAGGTATATTATTCAGCCACTGATAATAGCCCTCCGCTTTCAGGCGCATGTTCGTGCCCAGGCGGCTCTCATAGCCCAGCACCAGGTGTTGGCTCTGCGTCAGGTTCAAGCTGCGGTTGGGTTGGCCACCCACCCCATCCTGGTTATAGTAGGCCAGCAAGGGCTGTATCTGATTGTGCATGCCGTAGCCCAGACTAAGGCTTTGTGCAGCAGTAAATTGATATTTTATGCTGCTGCGTGGCTCCACAGCCTGGCTGCCGTTCAGCAGAAAGCGAATGTAGCTTACGCCATTGGTGAGCGTAACTTTCTCACTCGCCCGCCACTGCCATTGTGCGCTGGCACGCAGCAGCCCAGTGCTTTCGCTTGCGCGGCGCAGCGTGCGAAACGGTGTAGCAGGCGCCTGATATAGGCTATCGCCAGCATCCAGTAGCATGCGGTCAGCCATCGCACTCACGCGCAGCACATGCCTTGGGTTAAACTTATGGGTAAGCTGTAGGCTCAGCGTCTGCGTCTGGTTGTCAGCAAAATCACCATACTGTAGGCGGCCCGTGCGGTTTAGAAACAGCGTGTCTACTTGCAGACGCCGGTTTTCTATACTTACGGCTGCGGTAGTTGTTAATACAGTCTTATCACCCAGTAAGATGCGGTGTTGCAGGCCCGCGCTTCCTTTGGTAGTACGCTGGCGAACATCTGTATAGCTCAAGTTGGGTATTTCATTCCACTTCTCGTCAGTAAGATCAGACTCTAGAACGTTGATGTTGCTGATACCACCAAGGCCAAACAAGCTAAAAGTACCGAAGCGGCCTGCAGGTAGGTTAACCCTAAAGCTCAAATCCTGAAAGCGAGGAATCCCCAACAAATCGCCAAACTTGATGCCTACTGCATTGAATGCGTCCAGTGTGCTGTAGCGGTAGTTGATTACGTAGGAGCCCGCGTAGCCTTTTTTGAAATAGCCCTCTGTCATGGCCTCTATCCCGCTAAAGCCTATCTGAAATAGGTGTTGGCGGCGGCTGCTGTTGCCATTGCGCAGCTTCAGGTCAAACACCCCAGAGGTCGCATTGCCATATTCTGCAGGAAAAGCGCCGGTGAAGAAATCTGAGGTGGCCAGCATGTTGTTGTTAATCATGCTGATGGGCCCGCCATTTGCGCCCTGGCTCGCAAAGTGGTTCGGGTTGGGTATGTCTATGCCTTCCAGCCGCCAGAGCATACCCAGTGGTGAGTTCCCGCGTATCACAATATCGTTGCGTGTATCGCCGCCCCCACTTACACCCGCAAAGTTTGCGGCCATACGAGTGGGGTCGTTCAGGCTGCCAGCAAATCGCTGTGTTTGTTCTACATTAAAGCTGCGGGCACTCATCGCCGCAAACTCATTCTGCGGTTGGCGCTGCTCATCTTGCGTGCCAGCTACTATTTCCACAGCTTGCTGCTCGCGCAGGCTCTCGCTCATGTCAACGTTCAGATCCGCCACGCGCCCTGTCACGATGAGAATGTTCGGGATAATACGCTCCTGGTAGCCCACGTAGGTAATACGAACAGCCACCCGCCCTACCTGCAAGTTGCTGATTTCAAATTCGCCCCGCACGTTGGTATAGGTGCCAGTACCGACAGGCTGCAAGGTTTCGGTGATTAGCTGCACCGTGGCCCCTTCCAGTGGGGCCTTGGTTTCGCGGTCTAACACGATGCCCTTTAGCCCTGAGGTGTAGCTTTGGGCATTTACCCTGCTAAACATGCAGAACAGGGCAAACAAAAGAAGTAGATGGATACGCATGACAATGTTTGTTTGAATGTTTGTTTGAAAAGGGTTGTTGATTGTTGTTTGTAAAAAAAGAGATGTAATAAGTGTTATAGTTGGTTTGTATATGAACAATGTTAAGCTGAGTGGCAAATTTTTTTAGGGTTTAAGTGCACGCATAAATTGATCCATGGCTACTTCAGTTAAGCGCTCCTGCTCACCTGGACCGTACATGGAGAGCCTACACTTGACGAGTAAGGATGCCAGCCCGTGTGGCAGCCCCCAGAACATAAGTGCAGCAGCATCCAAATCCATTTTTCGAATAGCTCCTTCAGCCATGGCCTCCGCCAATTGTTGCTTCAAGAAGCCAAAGCTCTGGTAATCATTTTCCCAGTACTCGGGTGATTCTTCTCCATCATCAATTACATCTTCGCGTATGAACATAATATCATACATTTTGGGATGTTCTTGCGAAAATTCCAGGTACTTATATCCCATGATGCGCATGCGCTCAAAGCGGTCCTGCTCTACCATGCACTCAGCCAGCTTCTGGCCAAATAGGCTGAAGCCGTAGTTACTGATTGCAAGCCAAATCGACTTCTTGTCTTTGAAGTAGAGGTATATAGTGGCAGGACTGTAGTCTATTTTGTCGGCGATGGCGCGGATAGACACAGCGTCATACCCCTCAGACAGGTATATGTCTATGGCGGTTTTGAGTATCAGGGCTTTGAGCTCCTGCTTCTCACGAACTATGCGATCTCTGCTTGCCATAACGGTACAAATATAATGAACAGTGTTCAGTAAAAGTCAAGTGTAAAATGTAGTGCAATGCTTAACTTACTGATTTACAGGGGAATAAAAAAGGCAGCCTTGTATAAAAAGCTGCCTAAAACCTGTTTTATCAGGTGTGACGAAGGTGGGAGTCGAACCCACACACCCTTTCGGGTACACGCCCCTGAAACGTGCGCGTCTACCAGTTCCGCCACTTCGCCAGTTGGGGCAGCAAAGGTACGATTTTCAACGTTTTCTGCAAGCATTGACTTGGGGTTAAGGTATGCTTTTCTGGGCCAGCCCTTCCACGCGGGGTGTTTTATGGTTTGTAAAACTATGTCCTTCCTGTTTGAGTAGTAGCTTCTGGGCTGTTATGCCGCCTGGCAGTTTGTCCAGCAGGCTGCCATCTTCTTTTACAACCCGCCAATAAGGGGTATTGTTCTTTTTCCCAGCGGCCTGATCTTCCACGGCAGCCTCTGCTACGATGCGCAGAAAGATACCCGTAGTAAGCGGGCAGGTGTAGTCTGCATGGTGCGCGGCGGCAAGCCGCTGGCGCAGGTGGCCCATGGTCAATACCTTTCCCTTTGGGATTTTTGCAATGACCGCCTGTATGGCAAGCGGGCTGGCAATGAGCATACGGCCAGGTGGGTAGTTTGCACCCTTGGTTTCTCGCAGCACTTCCACTACTGGTACGGGTGCTGTGTCACGTTTTTCGGTTGCTGACTTTTTAGCCATACTTTCTCAATATTCAAATTGTTCGTTTTCTGGAATGGTACAGTCCGTCACCGAAACTGCGGTGTTCCTAGAGCTAGGCAGGAAGTCGTCTGCTAGGCACCAGGTTTCTTCATACAATGAGCTGTAGCAAACATCTATCCTCATTTCCTTAATATGGGCTGCAAGACTATCTGCCAATGGGCTAGGTGTGATTGAGAGCAGTTCGCGGGACTCACCTGCGGGAATAATTATGCCTTTTACGCTAGACTTATTCACGTCATACCCAGGAGCTTTAAATTGCCCCAATAGATCATCCCAGTGTATGTACACTTGGTTCTTCATTTTTAGCCGTGCACAGGTAACAATGCCAGGCCCTACCCCACCATTTTGCAGCCGGATGATAACCCCCTTGCTACCATACGACCCACCTATGGTTATGAGGGGTAGCATGCTTAGCCGCTGCTGTTTGTCTGCCATGCGCAGCTCCAACACTGAAACCACCAGCGCGCTCACGCTAATGAAAATCGCGCTGAATGCCAGAAACCTATCTGCGTTTATCTTGGGTTTAAGCTTCATTGTGTTTGTGATTTCTTACTACGCTGGGCCTCATGGTACTTCTGTATTTCATCGTGGGCTTCCTGGTCTGAAACTTTAACCCTTTCTTTTGCAATGATATAACTGGCATGCTTTTGCAGTTCTGAAATAATGCCGTCGGGGTTTATGATTTGCTGTGCCTCTGACACAAAGCCGCGGTGGTTTTTGAGAAGATATACCTTGCTACTTTCCAGCTCAGTGGCAGTATCAGCGGTGGCGAGCGTGTCGTAGGTGTACACAAGAAAATCCAGCAGCAGGGGTCGGTGCCCGCGGTATGCGCTCTCCTTCTCGCTGCCAAAACTACCTGGGATGTTGGGCACATAGAGCCTGCCCTTTTCTATTTGCGCGGATAACTGAATGAGGCATTGGTTTCGTTTTTCAAGAAACACATCTTTTTTGTGGATCTGCATTAATGCTTCACGCAGCATTAGTATGTCAATGGTGTCGTTGACCCAGTGACGGAATGATTCCACGAATGCCAGCTTGGTTTGAAGTTTGGCTACACGGGTCTGGAATAGCGCATACACCGCTACGGCAATAGAGGTCAGCGCAATGGTGATGTTGATGAGGTCTGCCGAGTTCATGGGTAGCAAGATAGCAAGGGTTTTTGAGCGTTGAAGGCCGTGAGTAACGGGTTTATATCTGTGCATGGCCCCTCTGATGAGCTCTCCCCTCGAAAAGCTCAGGGTGAAAGGAACAAACCCTTCCGGCCCTTTTGCCGCACAGCGGGGTTCTTTTAGCAGTGAAGGAGCTTTTATACACGCCACTATATGCTGCCCCCCCCACTGATGTTTAAGCGCGAGGCAGCCTGCTAACAGCCAAGCTTCTGTACACGGGCGATGTATACAAACACCTGCCGCTATCCAGGCTCCCCCCACAAGGGGAGGCCGATAGTGGCGTGTAACCCAACTAGAACCCACAACAGCTGCTATGCTTTACACTAAAAAACAAACTTCACATACTTCAGTTCCGATTTCACCCCATACCCATCCTGCACCTGTAGCGCATAGGTAAACTCTACACCCACCGTAAGCTCAGTATCCATGAATTCAAGCTGTGTACTTGTAAACGTTTTGTACATGCGTAAAGGCTCGCCTGCTTTGCACTTGTACAAAATAAACTTCATCCTGCTGCTGGGCGGGTATTGCCAGGCCAGTGTCACATTGGCGGCTTCGCGGTTCACGAGCGCAGTAAACACCTGTATAGGTGACAGCCTGCTCGGCGGTAAGCGACGCCCCAGCACAGGCATGGAGGGTATAGACTCCAGCCCGCTATCGTCAGTAGCTGTAAGTACATATTCATACCGTACAGCTACCTGTGCAGTTGTATCTATGTATGTGCTGTTGGTATCTCCCGCCACTATTGTTTTGATAAGCACGAACGAAGTATCTCCCTCTCTCCTCCGGTACAAACTATGTTTGAATATATCTTCACTAAAGCTAACGTTCCATGCCAGATAAACACCACCTTCCTGGCTGCTCACATTGCTGAATACAGGCTTGGCTGGTGGCATGATGTCGGGTCGTTTTGCGGCTACTGCTTCGCTATATGCCGAGGGGTTAAAGTGATGGTCTATTGCTACCACGCTGTAGTAAATGATTTTGCTCAGCACCCGCAGCGGGATGGTATCCAGATACACAGTATCTCGCACGGGCCTATGCGTGATCTGGGTAAATTCATGCATGGGGTTGTTCGCACGGTAGATACGGTAGCCCAGCACATCTTCTTCAGGGCTGGGGTGCCACTGCAGCCGAATCACTCCCAGCGCACTATCGCCAGTTACAGTTGCTTCTATCTTAAAGCTACTACCGCTAATACGCGTGGGTGTGCTGGGTGGAATAGAATCTATGAGAAGTGCCAGCACCGGAAAAGAACTGCTAGATGCTCCGCCATCATCATACGCCCGCAACAGATAGTAGTTTGCAGTTTTTGGAAAAGAGTCAATGAACTGATAAGAGGTGGGTTTTATTTTATCTGCAATCTCCTGAAATGGACCTTTACTGTTCGTTGCGCGATACAGCGTAAGGCCACTGATAAGTGGCTTAAGTTCAGCAGGCAACTCCCAACCGATGATAACGAGGGTGTTATTCTCTACACGTGCAGAGGTAATAACAGGGGCACTCGTAAAAGCGCGAGATCCCTTACCGGATACCGTGTCAGAGGGCGGCCCGCTTTGCCCAAAAGGATTTTTTCCAATAAGCCTGTAGTAATAGGTCTTACCATTCTCTGGAAAGGTGTCAGCGCGTATATGTTTATCAGGTACTTCACTTTCTGTGGCACTGGTATTTACAAAAGGTAACTCTTCAACTGGTAAAAATATCCTTTTATCAGTTGAACGTTCTAGGACATAGCTGGTGTAGTATGCATCCAGAAGTCCGCGCGGCCAGCTCACTATAGCAGTACGATCTGAAAAAGCCGCTTCTACATTTCTGATTCTAGGAAGCTCGTTATACTCTTGAATTCCCGTGAACACAAAGCCGGTATCAACCTTTTGAATGCTTAAAGGAACAAGTGCTATCACCCGATACAAATACTTTTCTGAAGGTTTTGTGTTTTTATCTTCCCAAGCCATACCACTAAGTTGAGCCGCTTCAAACGACTGATCCGCAGAAAAAATGGTCATGGAATACCTTGCATCTTGCTCACGCGCTTTGTTCACCATCTGTATAGGTCCACCTGCTTGTTGTGCAGCTCCAGCCTTTACCTGAAAAGTAGCGCCATAAATCGCCTGTGCGGCAACTGCTGCATACCTATTTCTTGGAATGACCTCCTTCCAATTATCAATTACCTCGGGCTTTAGCGCAGGCACAACCAATTCCACTGGCTGCGGGTTAGGAACGATTTCTCCATTTCTCGTAATGGTATAGCGAAGTAAACGATACCCATACTTATTGCACTGTAGCCAGGTGGTGCTGTTGTTGGGTGCCCACCGCAGCAATATGGATTGTTGCATGGGCCTTGCAATTAGTTTGATGGCTGGCTTTTCAGTAGCTATTGCTTTGCTAGCACCTACTGGCTTGCCCGCCGTAGGCATGTCCAAGCTTTGACCATACACGTCTGCGCTAAAACAGTATAGGAAGAGCGCACAAGCCAAATGGTAATAGTATGTTCTGCCCATTTTGTAAAATGTATCACTTAAAATTTATGGTCCTACTGGGTTATTTATGTTTATCAGGCGTTCGCTGGTATGTTGTTTTGCACCTGGCAGGTAGTAGCGAAGGTAAAGCTTGTAGTTGCCGGGCCTTAAGTATGGGTAGTCTGATGCCATAAGTGTGGCCAGCCTTGCACTAGGCTGCAGTGCCACCAGTGAACTATTGATGGCCTGGGCACGCAGGTCCTGAAAATCTTGTATAGACACAGGCCCGAGGTTATAGTTCAAAAATGCCTCACCAGTACCGAACAGCGGCCTGCCTGTAACTATATCGTCATCAGTAACAGTCCTGGAACTAACAGATTGGTAAATACCAACAGCACGTATAGGCGGCACACCCAACAGCTTTTCATCTCGCTGCTTAAGCGCAAATCTGCCGAACAAAGGATAACCATCATATACCACAGGATAAGCATATTGGCTATACCAGCTATTGTCCATTAACACAGCTTCAAACTGTATGAGTGGTGCACTATTTGCATGGCCCTTGAGTTCCCATTTGTCGAACATTTCGCGGCCCTCTGTAACTGCGCCAAGTATGTACACCCTTGGCATCAGCTCGTCACGCCAACCCGTAGAGAAGGGCTGTGCACGCAGTTTTTCATCGAGCGTGTTAAAGTAGCTCACACGGAAAGGACTTTCGTAAAATGATTTTTCTTGGGGCTGTGTTAATGTGCCTTCGGCTGCTCGCGTCGTAACGGATGTCTCGGTACCCGATATTGTAGCCACTTTTTTTGCAACATTTATATCTACTGGCTGTTGGCTATCTATTGGTTGCTTTATCAACTGAAGCGAGAACAACTCATCGTTGCGTAGCCCGTCTGGAATAGTAAACCGCACTACCCTGTCGCTATATGTAATGTCAAACTGATGGGTAACAGATTTGCCTTGGTAAAACCTTCCTATCTGACGCCATTCTTTGCTTTTCTCAAACAAGTACGGCTGCCCGATTTTAAGGGTGATGTATCCAGTGCTCGCTTCATTGGGGTAGAAGTTAAACTGACGATGTGCTGGGTAGCTATACAGTACGTTCCCCTCAGGTATACAATCAGGCGCATCTCCTGTTACAAAGGAAATAGATTGCACTTCTTCGGCAGGCTTGCCATTGTTCAGTGCAGGTTTCCATTGTCCACCTTCCAGCAATTCAAATACAACGCGCACTTCAGCTGTCAGTTTCTTTTGGGGAGGCATCACATTAAAAGGCTGAAATGCAGCCGTGGTATTGTCATCATTCATTTCAATGCTACCCTGAACCTCACGGCCTGAATCTAAAACACGAAGCTTTTCAAGGGTAGCACGGAAAGTTTTGGTTTGGTTATCTACATCAACCAGTGAAAATTCTTTATTTACTGGCATATTGAAGATGGCTTGGGGTGAGGTAAAAACACTCACATCTTTATCATCATTTTTCGGCGTTAACTCTGAAATTATTTTAATACTGCTTAACACGGACCCCCCTACTATCCGGCATTCTTCACCCAATGTAAACTCGAAATGGCAATTTCCCCGTACAAGCCCACCAAGCACACTGTAATAGCCACCTACAATTCCACGCATCCAAGTAGGGTTAGGTAGCTTGGCTTGCAGTACGGCAGCAAGGCCCAGGCTGAGGACTTCTATATCCGCTTTGTAAAAGAAAAAATCTACATGTAGCCCTATAGACCCCTGTAAATACGCATATACCTGGCCGTTTGCATACCAGCCGTTGATGCCTATAGGCTCATTGCGCCCAGCACACCTAACATCTGGGCCATAGTTGCGCAGCATCAAGTCAAAGCCTACACCCGCTCGTATCTGTGCATAAAATATTAAGAAAGTGATTTTGCCAGTGTCAAACCTAAAGCTTGCACCAAATGCAAACCCGCCTCCGCGTTTGAGCGCGTTCTCATCACGCATGTAATCCAAGTCTTGCCCACCTAGAATCTCAGATACCTCAGGTGGCGGCGGGGGGCTGCCGGGAATGGCGCTACCTACCATTAAGTAGCTATCCAGCGTAGCCATATTTAAGAAGGATAGCTGTATTCGATTTTGTCTTTCAGGTCTGCCTATAAGAATGTACCACTCGCTTGGTGAGAATTTAAAGCTGGCTCTACCACCCCCATTCACAACGCCGCCAATCAAGTTTATCTTTACGTTTAAGTCGCCAATGAGTGTAGAGCTATTCGCATCGTATTGTACATAAAGTGAAGCAGAGATTTGACCTTTTCCTTCAGTAGGGGCATCGAGTATATCATTTAGGTTAGTATTTTCCACGCCATAGTTTGTGCCATCCAGTGATACGGATTTGCTTGCCACTGCCTGCGCGGCTTTCTTAACTTTATCTATATCCATCCCACCGGGTGGCACGGCCATGTAGCCATTTCCCTTGAAGATAACCTGCGATAACCCGCCACTGCTACTGAATGAGACCTCAAACATAGCATCACCCGTAAATGCTTCTTTAAGCGGATGTGTGCCGATGCCTACAAATGCTTTGATTCCTAAGGAAGTATTCTCATCGGGCTCATACACTATACCTGTTGAGGTCTTACCTACGCGATTGCCTGCGCGTGTATCTTTCCCAACAGATTTCATTTTGTAATAAGCCCCACCACCAAAACCGTATAAACCCAAGCCAGGCACAATGGGTATGCCGGCAGACGCTGTCATGGCTGCATCAGCCAGCCAGTACCGCATATCACGCACATTGCCAAAAATGGCATCGGCGTTTACTTTGATGCCGGGCGTAAACTCAGCTTTAATCAGCCCCTGAAAGCCATTCCCATATTTCTCGTCCTTTTTGTAAAAAGCAATAAATCCTTCTAGTTTGAAGCCGCCCTGGTCAATGTTAATTTCCAGCTTTTCAAGCTCAATACCTTTGAACGCGAAGCTACTAGATCCCTCAGCATTTTCACGATGGGCAGCAATAATGGCCAGCCGGCCAGTGGCGGCAAATGCGCCTGCGCTTTTGCCTACCAGATTTACCTTTAGGTCAAAGGCTACGGCAATGTCATCGCTGTCTGGTACGCGCTTCATCGCTATGTTGTCAATTGAGATGGGGAAAGCTGCCAGCTTCTGTAACAAATCACTCTGTACTGAGAAACCTTGAATACCTACAAAAGGCTTAACTGTGGCTATACGTAACCCTTCAAAAGTGATATCTGCCACAGTAAATCCTTTTGAGGTTTCGGCTGGCTCGCTATCACCTTGAGATGTATTTGGAGCAGCCTGGGGTGTGGCAGCATCGCTCCCCACATCATTCAAGCCGGCCCCTATAGTAAGCCGCCCATTGAGTAGTGCAACCGCAGCGAAGCCGCTGCCCCCCAGCCTAAGCTCTAGTGAGGAGTTTTTATACAGCGCTACTTTTGCTGCTTTGAGTGAAGGAAAGCTGATGTTAGACTTAGTGACTACTGTAAACACATACTCGCCCGGGCTTGACATGATGGCGCTATAGGCCAAGGTATCACGCTGCCCCATGATGGTAGGCCGAACCTGCCCTGCAAAGCCAAAGCCACTGATGGAACTGCGCGTCAGGCTTAACTGAATGCTGGTGAGAGAAAAGCCCCAGCCCGAAAGGCTACCCTGCTCTATTGAGAATATGTTACTACCTCGTAACGTGCCAGACACACCCTGACCATCCACGATCACATCCAGACCCTCTACGATAGGCCTGCCGTCACTTGTGTAGGTTGTGGTTTGGGTTGTACCCTCATTGCTCTTATTTCTGACACGTGCCCAGCTGGGCAGGGTTACACGGAAAGACTTGATATGCAGCCCGCGCCACAACGTTTCAGCGCCTGCGTCGAGCGAATAACCGCGTGGGAAGACGATGTCGTCGGGGTTGCGCACCTCGCTCATGTCAAATGATGCATGGTTCACCTCAAAATCAAACCCTTTCACGCCACGTATTTGAAAGCGCGGCAGCGAGACACTGAAAAGTAGGTTGCTCCAGTCTTCCATTTCTGAGGTGAGGGTGCTTGAAACACGTGCGGGCAGGGGCTTTACATTACCGGCATCATCGAGCGGTTCGAGCAGATCGCGCGAGAAGTCTACACGCGCGCCGATGCCCAGCCCTTTGAATCCGTTGCAGTCGAATTTGGCATAGGTGGCGCCGCCCAGCAGGGTGAGCAGCATGTTGGATGTACCTGCAGGGTTGATGGGTACATCTTCTACCAGCAGCAGGCGCCCCTCACCCGTGAAGCCGCCTTTCTGTGAGAAACGAATGTCGGTGGAGCGAAAGGTGAGCGTCTGACCAGTAGGTACCTCTACGCTCAAGTAAGCGGATAGGTAAGCCCCTGTGGGGGTAAGCACAATACTGTCTATGGCAATGATGTATTCAGTATTGCCGATTACTTTGCGAATGCCTACGGGCAGGTCAACGGCTACGTTGGGGTCCAGGTTTTGGATGAACTTGCGCGCCGATTTGATTTTCTCGCGCAGGGCTTTGGCTTTGGCTACTAGGCCACGGGTGCGGGAGCGTGCCGTGTCTTGGAGAATGGGTTGCTCGTCTGCCCAGAGGGGGTCTGGGGCAGCAAGGGTGGCGGGCAGGGTAGCGAAGCTACGGGTGGTAGCGACTGTCACGGGTGCGGGGCTTGCTGCAGGGGGTACAGGCACGCGCGGCAGGCTGTCGGTGGGCGTGGCGTACTGCGCCAGTGGTAGCAGCGCCAGCAATAATAGATATATATACTTTCTTAGCATATCATTTAGCTATTTCGGCTGGGTTTCATCAAAAGGCTTAAGTGGGGGCTGCGGGGGTATGTCTCTATCGGCGCGTAGCAGGCCCTCATAGTGGCCGAATTCTGGAAAGGGTTCCCAGAGCTTACTTACATCCATGCGTTCGGCGGCTTCATACTGCTCGCCGGGCAGGGGGCTGAACTGCCCGCCGGGCTTTTTGTACCAGAAGCACTCGCCATCGGTGGTAAAGTTTACGCGCTCAAAGTAGCTGCCTTTTTCATCTTCGGGGTTTGCAAACTCCCAGTGTAAAATGGTAGATAAAAATAACCGTTTGCCAACCTCAACTTCATGAAATGTGTAAGTCATACACACTCTTTTCAGTTCATCTAGGAACCCTACAATCAAAGCGCCTCCAGAATTGTCTAGTAAGTTAATCTCCATAAATGCGTAGGGCCGCTCTGCCCAGCACTGCGGACCAGGAAACTTCTCAAAAGCAGTAACGAAATACAGCTTGCGGTTTTCGTGCGCCCAGCGCGCCGCTTCTTCCAGCGTAACAGTGTTTTTGGTGCGCTTGCTGAAACGCGTTTTGTTAATGTCGTCCATGCCGGCTAAAGCCTCCTCATCGCTAAGGAAGCCTTTGTAGCCACGCCCCCATCTGTTGTATATTATTCTCATCGCGGATTATACAATTTGCCATTTACGTCTCGTATTTCGATAAAATTGCGTCTTGCAAAGTCCAACATCTCCTTCATCTTTTCCGGCTGCCAGTTGATCTGCACGGGTACCTCCAGTATCATCTGGCCATTCAGCTCGGCGGGCAGGCCTTTGGCTTTCAGACGTTCAATTAGTTTGCGGTTGCTAGGCACATCGGCTATTCGTGTACCAGGTCTATATTTCTCTACAAACTCCCTGAGGTAAGCCAGTGCGGTTTCGGGCAGGCCATCTGTGGGGGCGGCGGAATAAAGTGCTACTACCCTACTTAGGCATAGCCATACCAGGCACAGCAGGTGCACGCGTGTAACAACTCCTGAAACGCTAGCTTTGCTCATAGATGTGTAGGTTTTTTTCGGTGTCGCGGATGTAGTAGCGACCGTTGTGGAAGATGGGGGCGTATGGGCTTACCCCTTTAGGCAAATCCATCGTATGCACGAAATCAATTTTCTTTTGCTCAATATCAAACCTTCCAAACTTACATGGGTATGGATAATCACTACTAAAAAACATGCCATGCTCATTCAGGGTATGCACGCTTCTGTCTAGCAGAACGCCCGCATCCTTAAACTCCTTTTCTAGATCCAAGCGTAGTATACGCTCCCCTTTCACGGGGTCTATCTCTTCATACTTGAGATAGCTAAGGCCAAGTAGCTTGCCCGTAACTGGGTGCTTGCTATACCATAGCGGGCTATCAGGCAGTTGCCATAACGTCTCACCGCTATTCAAGTCCAAACCAAGCAATGTGTTGTCTTTGAGCTGTACAATGACACAGTCCCCAGAAATGCCAAATACCTCTCGCACATCCGAGGTAGTAAAATCATGTTCCCATCTCACCTCATCTTTCTCTATAGCCACACACAATATTGCTTTCCTTTTACTGAATACTACAAAGTCATCATATCCACATACAGATAGCCCATATTTAGCTTCGCAGAAAAACTTCACAGAGAAGAGAGAAGCGCTTAATACCGAGAAGAAATTATCATCCCCTTTTCCTCCTATAGTGTAAACGTAGTCAGGATTAGTGCTTGGTTTTTGAACAAGTGTGAAGTTACCTTCAAGCCTGTCAACATTATTATACTTTTTATCGAATCTGTATAAAGCATCATTAAATATTTTTTGATAAATAATATATTCCCTAGTATCTAAAAACTCAACTGCTTCATCAACAACATACAGACTATTTACATCTTCGTTTAACAATTTCATTACTCCATCCTGGAGTATAATACCTCTATATACTGCCTTAAAGACATTAACTCCAGTTATTAAATTTGCTTTATGTAGACTCATTTCGATTGAAAAATTGCATTAAACCAATCTGCGTCTTGATTTAGTTTTGATATAAGTGCGTCAGCACTCTTAAATTCTTCTCTATAGTATTTCTCGAAAACTCCCTTATTAACATACAAACTTTCCTTCACACTCTTCAGTGCCTCCACAAACTTAGCTTTCTCCGCAGCTATGTTGCTAATTTTACCAGGGTCAAATATCCATTTGATTTGGTCAATAGATGTAACCCTAGGTAGTTGCAAGTCCTTAATGAATTGCTCCGCAAAATTAGTAGGGATGTTCTTTACTGATTTAAACTCATAATAGAGAAATGCCTCACCATATATTACTCGAATGTCTACACACCTTGCGCCATAAGGCGGTTGCAAACTGTCTGTAGATGCTGACTGCTGCGCCAGTGGTAGTAACAATAACCAGAATTGATACAAATATTTTCTTATCATATCATTTAGCTAGTTCGATTTGGTTTCATCAAAAGGTTTGAGTGGGGGCTGCGGGGGTATGTCTCTATCTGCTCGTAGCAATCCCTCGTAGTGGCCAAATTCTGGGAAGGGTTCCCAGAGCTTGCTTACATCCATGCGCGTGGCGGCTTCATACTGCTCGCCGGGCATGGGGCTGAACTGCCCGCCGGGCTTTTTGTACCAGAAGCACTCGCCATCGGTGGTAAAGTTTACGCGCTCAAAGTAGCTGCCTTTTTCGTCTTCGGGATTTGCAAATTCCCAGTGTTTAATTTCATATAGAAATAATGGTTTCCCTACCTCCTCTTCATGAAATACGTATGACATACAAACCCTTTTCATTTCATCCAAAAACCCCACAATGAAAACCCCGCCATCTCGGTTTTCCAAATTAATTTCTATAAACGCACAGGGCCGCTCTACCCAACCCTGGGGACCGGGAAATTTCTCAAAGGCAGTAACAAAATACAGTTTGCGGTTTTCGTGCGCCCAGCGCGCCGCTTCTTCTAGCGTAACTGTGTTTTTGGTTCGATTGCTGAAACGTGTTTTGTTCAGGGTATCCATGCCATTAATGGTACCCATATCTTCTAAGAGCTCCTTACGGCCTCTTAGCCACCTATTAAAAACTGTTCTCATTCTTACTTGTAAATTTTACCACTAACATCAATTATGTCTATACCGTTGTCTCTCGCGTACTCCAGCACTTGCCGCATCTTTTCCGGTTGCCAGTTGGTTTGCACGGGCACCTCCAGTATCATCTGGCCTTCTAACTGCGGCTTTTTACCTTTTGCTGCAAGTCTTGCTAATAACGCTTCGTTACTTTTCACTGGCGGTATGGGTGTGCCGGGCTTATACTTCTCTACAAACTCCTTGAGATAGGCCAGCGCTGTTTCGGGCTGTATCTCTGACAGCTGGGTAAACTTACGGCTGTAAATGGCAACACCCTCTACGTAGCCATCCAACCGCAGGTAGTCGCCCAGGCCCTTACCCGTGGTATTGTTTACATACACCTCTACGTAGCCGCCATCTTGCGCTTCTATAAAAGCCCTACGTGCCTTGTTAAATGTCTGCCCCTGCAGCATGCGCTGAAACCAGTTTTCAGGATTGGTTTTGCTATAGGCGAACTTAATGGTGCCATCGGCATCGGCCAGCAGTTTTACATATTTGGTAATGTCGTTGCCCTCGGTATCTAGTACTTTGATACCACTGGGCAGGTTGTACTTTTTTGCAGTACTAAGGGCGGCATCGCCCAGGTCTGCCCAGCTATTTTCGGCGGGCTTGATGGCATCGCCGCTCACCTCAAAGGCATCTGCCAACAATTTCTTAGGATCCAGGCCCTGCGTGGGCAGGTAGTCGTCCAGGCGTTTTCGTATAGATTCAAACATCGCAGTGGCCTCATCCGCTTTTGCCGCAACAAACCCTACCACTTTTTTGCCGTTTTTATCCGCACCCTGTATCAGCAGCCAGCCTCTGCCCCTGGCATCTACGAGCGGCTTGGTAAGCACTTGGTACTGCTTCCCATCAATGCCCTGAAGAACGTAAGCGGGGTTGAGAGTTAGGCCGAGATTGGCCTCCAGGTCTGCCATTGCCCTGCCGGCATCGTCCAGCAGTTGGTACACCCCCGTGCGTAGCCGTTTCAGCACAAAACCCGCTTTGTTCAGCACATCTGTAGAGGCTACGAGCACCCGTGCCGCAGGCCCCAGTAGCCGGCCAATGTCGCCAACTGCATCCAGCAGTTCGGCGAACTTGCCCACCTTGCCCAAGTTCTTGGCAAGGCCTACTCCCGCCATTAACGCCGCAATCCCGGGTATTACCTTGCCCATCTGGTAGTACTGCTTTACGGAAAAGCGGCCCGTCATCGCGCTCATGCTGTAGTCGCCCACTTCCAGAATCACCGCAACCCAAAGCTTCTGGCGTGCCGTGCTATCGTTCCACAATGTGCTGATGGCAGTGCTTAGCTGCTCGCGCTTGTCGCCATCAGCCACCAGCATTACCAGGTCAGGTATGCCTGTAAGCTGTTCAAAACACCCATCCAAAAAGCCCGCAAGGAATGGATGTATTAGCCTTTTATCACTATCGTCGTGGTTCCACCAGGTTTCGGGTATTCTAAAATCCTGCTTTAATTGGTCGTACCCCGTTTTGATTTTACCCCAAGTACTGCACAGCGTGAGTATGCGTTCGGTTGCGGCTGCAAACTGCTCTGCGAAAGTTAGGTTGCCTTGTTTGGTTAATATGGGTGTGAGGTAAAGATCTATTAGTTCCTGCTTGTGTGCGTTGATGTGTTCTGCACCTACCACAACTGTGAGTCGCAGGTAGATGTACTTATCGTCCTGTGTAAAATGCAAGCCAAAATGGACAGCGTTACCCTCTACATATTGCCCTTCAAGCGCCATCTGGATTGCTGTTTTACCAGTGGTAGGAATCCGGTTTGCACTCGTTGTGAATAGCTTAACCTGTAAGTCAGGATATTTACTAAGGAACTGTTGAATATCTTGTGGTGACAGAACCGCAGCATAGTCCAGCACCTGTTTGGTAATGCGGCCCGTAAAGTCTGGTTTGCCAGCTAATGCTGCTGCAAGTGCCTGGTACTCACTTTTAGCAAGTACAAAATCTTTATCAGATTCCCCCTTACCTCTAAAGTCGGCGGGGTTTGAGAAGGTTTTATTCAGGATTGCTATGGTGCCATCTACATACGCCTGGGCATAGTTATCAAAGCCTGCACGTTTATACTCATCCTTATTTGCATTGAGTTCTACTACCCCCTTTCGGATGGCATCTTCAGCCACTTCGCTACCGAATGCTACCCAGGTAGATACCAGCACATTATTTTTCTTACCGGGTACCCACTCCAGCCTGCTGTCAAAGTTTATCAGTACTCCACGTTTGCCTTTTTCATGCAGTTTGCTACGCTGCGCTACGGCAGTGGTAAATCGTTTGCTGCGTTCCTGCAATTCTGCGGGGCTTTTGGTTTTAACCTCGCCATCTTGATCCAGCGATTCCACGCTGGGCAGTGAAACCAGAACGTAATACGAAATGTCAGTTTGTTGTCGCAGTTGCTGATTGAGCGCTGTCTCTTTTTCGGTGCTTAAGATGCTACTCTTAAACGTGATGCGCATCATATCCACCACATAGTCCACCTCATCAGGTAGATTGTGCGCCAGTAGATATTCGTTCCGCGTTATTTGTGCATCCAGCGCCTTTACTGCGGCATTGATGCGGGCTTCTTCTTCTGTTTCAAACGCAGAGTTTGTTGCAGCCAAGCTGTCAGTAGGGTTACTCGCTACTAAAGCTACGCCAGGTAGCATAAGCAACAGAAGGATGCTACTCAGATGTATATATTTCCTTAGCATCGTCTTAGCCTCCATTGCCATTGGGTTTGGGGGGTTGGGGTGCGGGTGGGGCGCCGACAGGTGGTGAATCCATTGGCGGCATGCCGGGTGGGATGCCATCGTCCAGCCCATCTTTGGGCAGTTCCGGCAGCCCATCTTCTTCATCGGACGCATCGGCAGGCTCCTGCTTCTGGTCAGCCTGCTGCAGTTGCGCTTTTAGGGCATCAATGCGCTGGCTAAGCAGCCCCTCGCCTTTACTTACTACGGCTTTGATTTTCTCGCGTAGGTAACTGCGTAGAAACTTCTCCAGCTCGTCGGTCTTCCCATTCAATGCCTGTTGCAAGAATTCATTTGCTTTTTGGCGCAGGTCACGCTCTATTTCAGTACGCAGGGTGTTCAGCTTCTGGGGGTCCGTCAGTACTTGCTGCACATATAGCGCCACACCCAGGTATATCTTTATATCTGCAATGATTTCATCTGCCGTTTTGCGGCGTTTGGAATAGCTGGCATATAAAGGCTGCTGGTTTGCTTCTTCAGGCGCTTCAAAAGAAACCTCATCACCACTCATCTGTACAACCGACCCCAAACCCTCGCTACTGCCCTGCCCAATACCAGGAACCTTCTCACGAAGCACGGTGATGCTATCGCTCACCGCATTCGTGGCCGCTATTGCAGGACCTTTTTGCTCTTCCCGTTTACTACGCACACTATCGCTTTCGGCGCGGTTATTTCGTAAGGCTTTCTTAATGATGTCAAGTATTTTTTTGGCAGCCTTTGCAGCATTCTTTACCGTCTGCGCAATAGCGCCCCCTGCTGCCTTACCTGCCTTGCTTAGGGCGTCTTTCACCTGTTTTACTTTTGCTTTGGCTACGTCTTGGTTGCCATCTTTGATGGCCTTGCGCGCTTCAGCTATGGCCACCTTGGCTGCACGCAATTCCAGGCGGATGCTATCCGGCAGGGGCCACTGCAGGGCTTTGTCTATCTCGGGTGCTAGCTTGTCCAGGACGGGCAGCAGCAGCCCCACCCCGCCAGTGCTGGCCATGGCCAGGGCATCGTCGGCGGTGTTAAGTGCATCGGTAAGCTTGGCGCGCAGGTCGCTATCAATGAGCTGGCCCTTGAAGCCCGTCACATTCATGATGCCATCCACCAGTCTGTATTCCGTGTTTACTGTGGCGCGTGTAAACATCACCTGTATTTTGATGTTGTTCATGAAGGGCACCACAATGCGCCCCTTGCCTGTGTAGCTGCCGTTGGCGCCGCTCACGCTGTCTACCTTTACGTCAAAGTCTCCCGCCTTTACCACATCGCCTACGTTGAGTGCGGGCAGGGGTGCTCTGTTGTCCAGCCGCCACTCGGCAGGTGCGGCGCCGCAGGCTTCGTTGCCACTACGTGGCAGTTGCTGTGAGCGCACGGTATCTAGCGGGCTATAATCTCCCACAAAACTGCCGCAGGTGGCATTGATCTGGTATTCGTACAGCGTGTTGGGCTCCAGCTTGTCCACCTGCAGCAGTGATGTTGCTGTGGGCCGCTCCTGCCAGGGAAGGTCATTGTTAAGACTTTGTTTACGAAAGCGCAGGCGGAAATCGCTCTGCTGCGGTAGTGGCTGCCAGGTAAACTGCAACGCATCGGGCGCTATACTTTTTGCATCTAAGATGGGCGGGGTGCAAGCCTCACCGTAAGTAAACGTTACTGCCTCGCTATAGCCCTGGTTGCGGAAGATGTCGTTGCCTTGAATGTCGCGCGCGCGTACGCGAAACGCATACTTGGCACCAGGTATGAGCGGCGGCTCTGCCGGACCCATCAGCACGTTCGTGGCCATGGTGGTGGTTTCATACAGCGGTAACTGGCTCAGGACGGCGTCGTTGGGGTTGCGCTCAGGTGGGTTCATCTGTACCAGGCGGAAGTCGTACTCTACGGCGGTGGCGCTGTTGGGGCTGCTGGTGTGCCGTGGTGTCCATTGGAAGCGCAAAAACTGCGGCTCTTGCGTGGTTACCTTCTGCTCGTTGCGCGGCAGGTTAATGAGCGGCGGGTCGTTCAGCACAAGCCAAGCATTGCCGCAGCCTGGGGCTGATACTGCCACGCCGCGGTTGTAGTCCAGCACCGTAAAACAGAAGCGGTACAGCCCCTCGGGCAGGGCAGCTCGGCTCAGCACCACGTTGCTGCTGATGCCCGTGAACTGCAAGTTCTCTGGGCGGAAGTATGCGGCAAGGTCGTCTGATGTTAAAATTTCGGGCACGCCGCCTTGCAGAAAAATGGGCGCGGGTATGTAGTTAGGATTCGTTTGAATGACTACCTCGGTTGTAATGCCCTCTATCCGCAACTGCAACCGTACGGGGTAGTTAGTCTGGGTGAGGTCGCTGAGGAAGATAGTGGTACGGAAGCGGTCTGCCCCCGGCTGGGTATAGTCAGTGAGGTAAGGTGAATATGGCCGTGTGAGCGTGGTGGTAACCTGGATGGGGAAGGTCTGTGCGGAGAGACCTAAGCTGCTAAAGATAAGGGCAGCAGATAGCCAAGCTACCTTAGTAGCTTTATTTATAAATATATATGAATACTTTTTGTACATAACTTTATAGAATATCTTTGGGATAATATTTGTTATCTCTAAAACTGCTATCATCAAGCCCCATAATTTTTACAACAGCAGCACTCTCAAAACACCAGTAGCCGACGTATACATTATGTTTGCTTTTGTGGGTATTGTACCAGCCAGCGTCTTTGTGATTTTTATACCATTCCTTTTCTAAAAACAGTTTTATTAGCCTCTCAGCCTCTTTTTTGTTCTGCTGTTCTATCGCCAGCCGCAGTGTTGCAAACACTTGGGGTATGCCAAAGTACTCTCGATAGCTCTCCTCTTTGAGTGGGGCTCTGTCTGTAATTTTGGCGGTAATGATGAATTCGTAAAGTTTGTCTCTTACTTTGTCTTGATCTATTACTGATACCAATTTACTGTATTCTTCATTTGGCGCGTTTAACAAATAGCCTAGTGAAAGCATCCATAACATTTCATCGTAAGGTGATAAAGTATATTGATCATATTCCTTACCATCTCTATTTTTTAGTTTCCAAAAACCATCCCAACTCTCGTGAATAAGTTGAGAGGCTCTCATGTAATCTCCTAGCAAATCATTTGAAGGATAACCAAAAGAGTATTTGGCTGCAATAAGTGTTACTAGTGACCAAGAAATGCTTCTCTTCAAGTAATTGATACGGTCTACAGGTATTTCCCCATTTGCTACTTTAGTAAGCCAGGTTGTCGATGACTTTTCAATGTCTACAATAACACTCTTAAAGTAATTCTCGTTTTTAGCAGAATCTCTCATAATACTTTTTATGGAATAAATGAACCAATCTCATTACCTAATGCATTAAGCTCAGTGTAAAGTACAGTGCCATCCGGCACAACTTCTGCAAGAAGTCTAGTATATCCCGTAGCGGTAATTTCGGCAGCTATTTGTCTACTCTTTGTCGCGTTAAAAAGTCTATCAGAGCTTGTAATCCAAGCATCGGACATTTGTGGTGTACCATCGGTTAGTGTTCCTAGGGTTGCTGTACCTTTATACTTCGCTTCTACGATATAGTATTTACCATTCTTCTTGAAGATGGCATCTATACCCTTTTCACCCCATCCTTCAGAAAGTGAAGTCTTCCGGGTGTGGAGCGGCTGATAGCCTTTTTGGGTTAAGAAAACATCAGAAGCAATTTCACCAAAAGCGCCTTTGGCATTCCTTGATGCACTTGAAATTATGTTTCTATTATTAGTAACAACTGTATTCTGTGAGTTGTATACGTTGTCAAGCAGTGAACTCGCTGGCGGCCCTCTGGGGGCTGCGGTCTCGCGCTTCCAGGCGGGGGTACCGTCTTTGTCGGTGCCCAGTAGTAAGTCATTGCCCGTTAGTTTACCCTCGGCGTCCACTTCGCGCCAGCGAAATGTTTCGGCCTGCGTAAAGGGTTGCCCGTCGAGCACCACAGTACCTACCTCTGGCAGCACATCTGTTTCGTTTAGCAATTTACCCAAGCCCCGGCCACTTGCTTCTTCCATCACGGCTATGGGCCGCGCGCCGCTGGGTAGGCTGGGTGCGTTACTCAGCTCACGCAGTACCATACTGGCCATCCTGCTGCCAGCACTAGCCGCACTGCGTATGCGCACCAGCGCCCGTGCGCTAAATCCTACTATGCGCGATAGCTGCCCGGCTGCATCCATGAGGTCTAGCACGTTTGCTGCTACCTGACCGAGCTTGCCTGCCTTGCTCAATGCCCCCGCCCCCACAAACAGGAGGCCAATCCTCACCGTATACCGCCCGCGCAGATACAGGCCTGTATAAACCGTTGGATCTACTGCCTCACGCATCACAATGCCAGTTTCATAGCTGCGCAATGAGGCATTCCACATTTTTTCTATATCGCTACCCAGTTCGCGCGCAAAAGCTTCCTGCATGGCAGCATCCGCTAAAAACTGCTGCGCGTTTTGCTTCAGCCTTAGCAAATTTTGGGGGTCGAAAATGATGTCTGATAGCAGTGTAGCTCCTTCAGGTAGAGAGGCCACGAAATCTATAGCTTCATCAAAGTTCCCTGCAAGCTCTGCTGACAATACAGGCAGGCTTCGCCCGTCTCCCTTCCATAGATGTTCAGGAACTTTTAATTTCCTTATCTCAGCAGCAGCCCGTTGGGTAATATTCTTCTTAAACTTTGCATACCAGCTTATGTATTCAAAGGTGAGCCGTGTACTATAAAACATGGATTCAGCAAAACCTACAGAAGCTCCGTTACCTGGTTGCAACCATCTACCAATTAGGTTGTCTAAAACTACATTTTTCTGTTCTGCAGTTAATTCACTATGCCATAGGGTACATCTAAGCCGTATTAGATCAGGCTCTACCTCAAAGTGCATCCCAATCACTAATGCATTGGGGCTATTTTGTTGTGCCTCCAGTGCTAACTGTAGCCCAGTTTTAAGCGCACCCGAAACGCGTTTACTCGAAGTAATGTAGACTCGAAGTGGGAAGTTACCATCTAACGGGGTCAACTTTAGCTTGTCCTTATCTACCTGTGAAAATATACCTACATAATCCTTTATAGTCGCACTTATAGTGATGCGACTCATAATCTCAACTGCAATCTTTAAATCATATGTCGCATCTGGTTTAATAGCACCTGTACTTAATAAAGTGTACCATGCATTGTAATCTGCTTTATTATAGGTGTATATTCTATCTCCACCTTCCATGGGCTTGTTCAGCGTTTCCTGCGTAACCTTACTTCCGTCCAGTGCAGCTGTTACACTGGTCACTATACCAATTACCCATTCGTTTCGTGCAGCACTTTGTAAGGCTTTTCGGTCTATCGAAACCGAATCGCTTTTTGCCAGCGTACCATTAACTCCATTTTGAGCTTTCTTGGTTGCATCCAAAAGAAGCTGAATCTTGGCGGTGGGCAGTGATACGCCGCATGCGAAGTATGGCCTGTAGAGTAGTTTCTGCTCGTAATTTTTAGTTGCGCTATTTAGCATTACACTTAGCCTACCATCAAACACAACCAGCCCACCATAACTACCCGCATTTACCAGTTTGCTGCGCTTAAATACAGCCTCGCTGTATGCCTTTGAACGCTCGGCCTGCTTTTCTGGGTCTATGTCTTCTCCACCTGTTTCCTGCGATATCGGTGGTGCATAAGGAATCGAAATCACAACATATACATGAACATTTTGAGCGCTTATTCTACGCGCAAGTATTTCGGATAACGATTTTGCACCACTTTCACTAATGAATGGCGCCTTAAGCGTTATCGCCTGCATATCTACCACGTAGCTCACTTCCTCTACTAGTCCTACTTTTAGCAGGTACGCATTCCTGTCTATCTGCGCATTCAGCGCCTGCACCGCAGCGGTGATACGCATCTCCTCGGCTTCATCAACGACCGAACCCAGGCTATCGGCAGGGGCTGCCAGCATCCGCACGGTAAGCAGCAAGCTCAGTAGCAACGTCCACGCCCCTACCCTATGCCAGCACCAGCCTTTGCGGGCCACACCCTGTTTATGTATGTTATATAATTGCATGGATACAGTGCTCAATATCAGGAATTGTAGCTATAGGTAAATGTACCCGTAAATTCAGTAAAGGGTGGTGTGGTACTGCTACTGGGCGTAGCACGGTAAATCGCAGCGCCGCTTAGGCTAAAGTTGTGTTTTTTCCAGGCTGTTAACGTATTGTTAATACGCAGATTCCCTATCCTGCTGGTCAGTATAGCACCCGCGAGTGATTCATTGTATGAAAGTGACGCGCTGGTTCTTAGCTTTTTATTAAAAAACGACTTGTTTGCTGAAAGCGTGGGGCCATAAAATGTGCTTACGTCTGGGCCGTTTTCATTGCGCGTAAAGTTCAGTGCTACTGTTATGGTAAGTTCTTTGGGCCGTATGGTCAGGCTATAACTGGCATTGCCATTGTAAAAACGGGACTGTGGCGGTGGGTTTGCCACTTGCTGCTGGTCGTCTGTCTGCTGGTAGCTCAGGTTCAGGTTTAGCACACTTAACTTCTTTTTGGGGTTGCCAAAGCTGTACGTAGCATTGCCCCCTACGTTTTGCGCAATCTGTCTAAAATTCAGCGTATCCAGTTGGTCAAACTGTGTTACCTGATTTATGCGGTCAAACTGGTTTTGCACCCGTGTATAGCTTTGAAAGTTGGAGTAAGAAAACCCAAGTTGCAATTCCTGGCTTGCCACCAGCCCAATTGTGACAGAGCCTACATTTCGGCGCAGGGTACTGAGCTTGTCGTTATTCAGGTTGTTGCGCTGCAGGCCGAAGTTACTTCCAATGGTAAGCCTGTCTTGGAATAACCGTAGGGAAACGTTAAGCGTGGTGTTCTCCAGATCGTTGTTAAAAAAGTAAGCCCCGTGGGTTGTAAAGCCAGGGTCCACACGTTCATACCCTACCCCTATGCTGTAGTACTTCTCGTTCCAAGCCAGGTTACCCTTGTATGCACTGTAGTATGCAGTACTGATGCGCGGCCTGAACAGACCTCCCATAAAGGAGAATAGTGTGATGCGCGATGCGTCTACCTCGGTCTGCGTATCGCGAGTAAGTGCACTCTGGGCATACTCAGCCTGCAGAGATAGTTTTTTGAGAAACGTGCGCTGGGCCTGCAAGCTTACAACGGCATTTTCCTGCGGTGTAACTGTGCTGCTGTCTGGTAGCAGTGTGATAGAGTTGCGCCTATCTTCCCCTTTAAAGAAAGATAGGTATATATTATCACTTCCCTTTACCAGGCCGGCTTTAAATCCATACCCCCAGCGCTCAAATGCGGGTACTTGGTTGCGGTTCAGTGAGTCTATAGGTACAGCCCTGAGTAACCTCCCATACATCGCACTTAAGCGGAACATGGATTTTGGCGGGCTTAGCTCTATACCCCCACCCAGAAAAGTATGCCCATTTAATGTGTATGGCGAGAACGTCATGTTACGAAAGCCCCCATGGGCTGTAATCCATTTGTACCGCGGGCTAAACCCTATCTGGTTAAACGGTTGCTGAAAAGCGCTGTTTTGGTCTGAGTATGAAAATGTAACAGGTATACTCAATTCATACAGGCTCAGGTTCAGGTTTCCTGTTACTACATAGTTTGAAAAGGGTCGCCTTGGGTCAATGCCCATTACCGCGTAAAAAACCTGGTTGAAAGAAACGCCACCTGTGAGTTTTACGCCACCCTTTTTTCCAATCATCTCTAGGTTCTGCGGCCTGGCACTCTGCAAACCGACAAAAAACAAAACCCCAACCTGTATTAGATGCTTACAACCGGGAAAAGCTACCCAAGCCTTCCGGCAATAGCTAACACTCACGCCCCTTATGTGGCTGTTGCAAATCAAATTTAATTGCGGAATTACTGAGGATGAGTGCCTAAAGCCAACTGATGCTTTACCGAAACACAAAATTACGTAAAAACAACTATGTGTTTTTGCTTACACGTTACTTAAGAAGTTTTTAACTTTTGCAACAAATACTTACATGTATATGATAATTTGTTTACATTTTGATGAATGGAATTGAGAGTATAACATAAGTAGAATGTAAACTAAAATAGGCCAGTTCATTGACTGGCCTATTTTACTGTATTGCTGAGTCGGGTTACTCAGCCTCTACTACGCGTTCGCGGGCAGCACCTGCGAAACGCTCGAAGGGCATGCGCTCGGGTTGAGGCTGCTGAGGCTCTACCTCAGGCTCGTGTATGCCACGGGTACGTATGCCTTCATATTCACGAAGGCCGGTACCTGCTGGCACCAGGTGCCCTACAATCACGTTCTCTTTAAGGCCCAGCAGGTCGTCTGCTTTGGCACTGATGGAGGCTTCGCTCAGCACTTTGGTTGTTTCTTGGAACGATGCAGCGCTCATGAAACTCTTGGTGCCTAGGCTGGCTCGGGTGATGCCCTGCAAGATGGAGTGCGCCACGGCAGCCCGTGCATCACGTACGTCCACCAGTTTCTTGTCTTTACGCTTCAACTGGCTGTTTTCATCGCGCAACTGACGTGCACTGATGATCTGTCCCGGGCGGAAACGGGTGCTGTCGCCGGCTTCCATCACCACTTTCTTGTCGAAAATCCAGTCATTCTCCTCCTGAAACTCCAGCCTATCGACTACCTCTTTCTCAAGGAAGATGGTATCGCCTGGGTCTTCAATTTCAACCTTCTGCATCATCTGGCGAACGATCACCTCGATGTGCTTGTCGTTAATCTTTACACCCTGCAGGCGGTACACGGCCTGAATTTCATTCACAATATACTCCTGCACAGCACCTGCGCCTTTGATGCGCAGTATGTCGGCAGGTGTGATGGCGCCATCAGACAATGGTGAACCGGCATAAACAAGGTCGCCATCTTGTACCAGAATATGCTTGCTCAGCGGCACCATGTATTTGCGTTCCTCGCTTGCATCACGGCTCTGCACAATGATCTCACGGTTACCCCGCTTGATGCTGCCCAAGCTTACCGTACCGTCAATCTCACTTACTACGGCAGGGTTGCTCGGGTTGCGTGCTTCAAAGAGTTCCGTAACGCGTGGCAAACCACCGGTGATGTCCGATGTTTTGCTCATTGTACGCGGTATCTTGATCATGGTTTGGCCAGGTATCACATCCTGGTCATCGTCCACGATAATGTGTGAGCCAACGGGTATGTTGTAACTCTTTAGCACCACGCCCTCGGCATCTACAACACTGATAGCAGGGTTCACCGTCTTGTCACGGTTCTCTATCACTACCTTCTCTTTGTAACCGGTCTGCTCTACCGTTTCTTCACGGAAGGTAATGCCCTCTATGATATTGTCGTACTTAATCTTACCCTCAAACTCTGAGATAATCAGCGCATTGTAGGGGTCCCAGCGGCACAATTCCGTCAGCTTTTCTACGACCTCTGCATCTTCAACCAACATTTCAGAACCATATGGTACATTGTTGGTGGTCAGCAGTTTACCGCTGTCAGGGTCTATGAGTTTTATCTCGCCATTGCGGCCGATTACGAGCTTGGTAATCTCACCACTTTCAGCGGGGCGGTCTACGTAGCGCACATTTTCAAACACCACTTTACCGCGGAACTTGGCACGTATCTGGCTCTCGGCGCTAAGGCGCTGCGCCGTACCACCCACGTGGAAGGTGCGCAGCGTAAGCTGTGTGCCTGGCTCACCGATTGACTGTGCTGCAATAACCCCCACAGCTTCACCCTTTTGCACCAGCTTGCTAGTGGCTAGGTTGCGGCCATAGCACTTGGTACATACGCCACGCTTTGCATCACAGGTAAGTACAGAACGTATCTCTACGGTTTCCACACCTACTTCTTCAATTTTGCGTGCAGCAGCTTCGGTAATCTCAGTACCTGCCACAACGATGATCTCATCCGTAACAGGATGCTTCACATCATCCAGGGGTGTGCGTCCCAGGATCCGGTCAGCCATCTGCTCTATCACTTCATCGTTTTCACGCAATGCACTTATTGGAATGCCACGCAAGGTGCCGCAGTCTTCTTCGCTGATGATTACATCTTGCGATACGTCAACCAATCGGCGGGTCAGGTAACCGGCATCCGCAGTTTTAAGTGCGGTATCGGCAAGGCCCTTACGCGCACCGTGTGTACTGATGAAGTACTCAAGTACGGAGAGGCCTTCTTTAAAGTTAGAAAGAATGGGGTTCTCAATGATTTCGCCAGCAGAGCCTTTTAGTGTCTTCTGTGGTTTCGCCATCAGGCCGCGCATACCGCCCAACTGGCGAATCTGCTCCTTGCTACCCCGTGCTCCGCTATCCAGCATCATGAATACGGGGTTAAAGCCTTCATTGTCGTTGCTGATTTGCTTGAGCAGGCTCTCGGTAAGCTTGGTGTTGGTACGGGTCCAGATATCAATCACCTGGTTGTAACGCTCGTTCTCCGTAATTAGGCCCATGTTGTAGCTGGCAAACACCTCATCAATCTTGGTATTTGCTTCTGCAATCAAACGGGGTTTATCGTCTGGCACCAGTACGTCTGATAATCGGAATGATAAGCCGCCACGGAAGGCTGACTGGAAGCCAAGTGCTTTCAGATCGTCAAGGAAACGGGCGGCGTGTGGCTGACCTACGATACGGTATATGTCGCCAATTGCAATTCGTAAAGAACTCTTGGTAAGCAGCTTGTTAATGAACCCTACTGTTTTAGGTACGATGTCATTAAACAGAACCCTGCCCACCGTAGTAGCTACATACTCGCCTTTGGCAAGCTTGTCTTTAAGCCATGCCCGCGCATTGTCGTTTGGCATGATGGCCATCCACTTGCTCACATCAATCTTCTCGTCCTTAATGCCCACATAGCGCATTACAATACGCGCGTGCATGGCAGCACGGCCTTCGTTGAACGCCAGTCGAACCTCTTCAGCACTGTTAAAGATGATGCCTTCACCTTTCTGAGCGCTCCGGTCTTTGGTCATGTAATACACGCCCAGTACCATGTCTTGGCTAGGTACGGTAATGGGGGCGCCGTTTGCCGGGTGCAGAATGTTATGGCTGGCCAGCATGAGCAGCATGGCTTCCAGGCAGGCCTCATGGCTCAGCGGGACGTGCACAGCCATTTGGTCACCGTCAAAGTCAGCGTTAAAACCCGTACATACTAGAGGGTGTAGTTGTATGGCTTTGCCTTCTATCAGTTTAGGCTGGAATGCCTGAATGCCCAAGCGGTGCAGTGTAGGTGCGCGGTTGAGCAGAACAGGGTGGCCTTTCAGCACGCTTTCCAGGATCTCCCATACTACGGGGTCTTTACGATCTACTATCTTCTTGGCACTCTTCACCGTTTTCACAATGCCGCGCTCCAGTAGCTTGCGGATTACAAACGGCTTGAATAGCTCGGCGGCCATGTCTTTCGGCAGGCCGCATTCGTGCAGCTTCAGCTCTGGCCCTACCACGATAACAGAACGGCCCGAGTAATCTACGCGCTTGCCGAGCAGGTTCTGGCGGAAGCGCCCCTGCTTGCCTTTGAGCATGTCGCTAAGGCTCTTCAGGGCACGGTTGCTCTCGGTACGTACGGCGTTTACTTTGCGCGTGTTGTCAAAGAGGCTATCTACTGCCTCTTGTAGCATACGCTTTTCGTTACGCAGTATCACCTCTGGTGCCTTGATTTCTACCAGGCGCTTCAGGCGATTGTTGCGAATGATAACGCGGCGGTAAAGGTCGTTCAGGTCACTGGTTGCAAAGCGGCCACCCTCCAGCGGTACCAGCGGGCGCAGCTCTGGCGGTATCACAGGAACCATGCGTATCACCATCCATTCTGGGCGGTTCTCTATCCGTTTATTAGCACCGCGGAATGACTCCACAACTTTCAGGCGCTTTAGCGCGTCGTTCTTGCGTTGCTGGCTGGTTTCTTCGGCAGCCGCACGGCGCAGTTCATAGCTCAACTCATCCAGTTGCATGCGTGCCAGCAGCATCTCCAGTGCATCAGCACCCATTTTCGCGATGAACTTCTCAGGGTCCTTGTCGTCTTTAAACTGGTTGTCTTTGGGCAGACGTTCCAGTATTTCCAGGTACTCATCTTCCGTGAGGAAGTCCATATAGTTTACCCCTTCATTGGCCATCACGCCAGCCTGAATCACCGCATACCGTTCGTAGTATATGATCTGATCCAGCTTCTTGGTGGTGAGGCCCAGCAGGTTGCCTATTTTATTAGGCAGGCTGCGGAAGTACCAGATGTGCGCTACAGGAACTGTAAGCGCAATATGGCCCATGCGCTCGCGACGCACTTTTTTCTCAGTTACCTCTACCCCACAGCGGTCGCATATAATGCCTTTGTAGCGAATGCGTTTGTATTTGCCGCAGTGACATTCATAGTCCTTTACCGGACCGAAAATCCTTTCACAAAACAACCCCCCCATTTCCGGCTTGTAGGTACGGTAGTTTATTGTTTCGGGTTTCAGCACTTCGCCAAAACTCCGCATCAATATATTTTCAGGCGATGCCAGCGAGATAGTAATCTTGCGGAAATCAGCCCTTAGCTTGATGTCTTTCTTCGTTTGTTGCAACGTCGACATATATATTTTCGTCGGTATTAAGAAAGTGTAAAAGAATAATCGGGTACCAGTTTGGTCTTCAGGGTTAGTCCATCGTGATTTCTAGTGCCAACCCACGCAGCTCGTGCAGCAGAACATTAAACGACTCGGGTATACCCGGCGCCGGTACGTTCTCACCTTTCACTATCGCTTCGTACGTTTTGGCACGGCCTATCACGTCATCACTCTTCACCGTCAGCAGCTCGCGCAGAATGTGCGCAGCACCAAAGGCTTCAAGTGCCCATACTTCCATTTCACCAAAACGCTGGCCGCCAAACTGGGCTTTACCGCCAAGGGGCTGCTGCGTAATGAGTGAGTATGGCCCTATGCTACGGGCATGCATTTTATCGTCAACCATGTGGCTTAGTTTGATCATGTAAATCACGCCCACGGTGGTTTCCTGATCAAAGCGCTCGCCCGATTGTCCGTCGTAGAGATACGTGCGACCAAACTCAGGCAACTTCGCTTTTATCATGTAGTCATTGATTTCATCTACAGTTGCGCCATCAAAGATGGGCGTAGCGAATCGTTTGTTCAGTTTCTGGCCTGCCCATCCCAATATGGTTTCATAGATCTGGCCCAGGTTCATACGGCTAGGTACGCCCAGGGGGTTCAGTACGATATCTACAGGTGTGCCATCTGCCAGGAAAGGCATGTCTTCGGCGCGCACGATTCTGGCCACAATGCCCTTGTTTCCGTGGCGGCCAGCCATCTTATCGCCCACCTTAAGCTTGCGCTTATTGGCTACATAAACTTTGGCCAATTTGATGATACCGGTAGGCAACTCATCGCCTACACTCACCTGGTATTTGTCGCGCTTATACTGCCCATCTATCTGGTTAAACTTGTTCTTGTAATTGTGAAACAAGAAAGCCACCTGTGCATTGGTGTTGTGGTCAGTGGTCCAGTCAGTGCTCACGAGGTCCAGGAATCGGTTTTCGCCAAGGCCTTTCTCGCTGAACTTTTTGCCACTGGCAATTACCTCTTCGCCGAACTTGTTGCGAATACCCGCTACTTTTTTATCAGCCAGTATCCTGTTCAGCTTCTGCACCATCATGCGGTCCAGTTCGCTGATTTGCTGCTTGTATTCGTCTTCGAGGTCCGTGAGCTTCTTCTTGTCGTTTGCACGGGTCTTAACGTCCTTCTTGTCTTTGCTGAAGAGCTTCTTGTCAATCACCACGCCGTGGAATGAAGGCGGTGCTTTCAGGCTTGCGTCCTTTACATCGCCGGCCTTGTCGCCGAAGATAGCACGCAGCAGTTTCTCTTCTGGCGTAGGGTCGGTTTCACCTTTGGGTGTAATCTTACCTATCAGGATGTCGCCCTCTTTTACTTCAGCACCTATGCGAACAAGTCCGTTCTCGTCCAGGTTACGTGTAGCTTCCTCGCTAACGTTCGGTATCTCATTGGTAAGCTCTTCCTGACCCAGTTTGGTATCGCGCACTTGTAGCTCAAACTCTTCTACGTGCACGCTGGTAAACCAGTCTTCACTTACTACCTTTTCGTTAATAACGATAGCATCCTCAAAGTTGTAGCCTTGCCACGGCATGAACGCTACCACCAGGTTGCGGCCCAGTGCCAGGTCGCCATCTTGTGTGCTATAGCCTTCTACCAGCACATCACCCTTCTTAAGCTTCTGCCCTGTACGTACGATTGGCTTCAAGTTAACGCAGCTGCTCTGGTTGGTGCGCTTGAATTTGGGGATTACGTATGTGGTTTCGTCTTTATCAAAGTTCGTCATCTGGAACTTCTCGTCGCGCTCATAAATCACAATGATTTTGTTCGCATCGGCAAACTTCACCACACCGTCAGACTCAGCGATGAAAAGCGTGCGGCTGTCAGCGGCTGCTTTTCTTTCCAGGCCTGTGCCTACGATGGGCGCTTCGGGGCGCAGCAGCGGTACGGCCTGACGTTGCATGTTACTGCCCATCAGCGCGCGGTTCGCATCATCGTGCTCCAGGAAGGGTATCAGCGATGCTGCCAGACTTACAATCTGGTTTGGCGCGATATCCATGTAGTCAATCACCGTAGGCTCTACCACAGGGAAGTCGCCCAGTTTGCGCGCCTTTACTTTGTCGGTCTTGATGTTACCCTTTTCATCTACGCCGGTGTCGCTTTGCGCGATAGTCATGTTGTCTTCCTCTTCGGCGCTCAGGTAGTGCACATCTTTCTTGTTCACTTTGCCTTTCTCGCTCTTCCAGTAGGGCGTTTCAATGAAGCCCATGCTGTTCACCTTGGCATAAATGCACAGGCTACTGATAAGACCAATGTTCGGACCTTCTGGGGTTTCGATTGGGCACAGGCGGCCATAGTGGCTGTAGTGCACGTCTCGCACTTCAAAGCCCGCGTGTTCGCGGCTAAGGCCGCCTGGCCCGAGCGCGCTGATGCGGCGTTTGTGTGTGATCTCAGCCAGCGGGTTCGTTTGATCCATGAACTGGCTGAGCTGGCTCGTGCCAAAGAAGCTGTTGATAACGCTGCTAAGTGTGCGTGCGTTAATTAGGTCTTGGGGTGTAAACAGCTCGTTGTCGCGTATGTTCATACGCTCACGTATGGTACGCGCCATACGGGCCAGGCCCACGCTGAACTGTGCATAGAGCTGCTCGCCTACTGTGCGTACGCGGCGGTTGCTCAGGTGGTCTATGTCGTCCACTTCTGTTTTGCTGTTCAGCAGGTCTATCAGATAGTTTACTATCCGAATGATATCCGTCTTGGTCAGTACCTGGCTACGCTCATCTTGCGTAACGTGCAGCTTCTTGTTTAGGCGGTAGCGGCCTACCTCGCCTAGGTCATAACGCTTGTCGCTAAAGAACAGCTTCTCAATGATGCCACGTGCGGTCTCCTCATCTGGCGCTTCGGCATTGCGAAGCTGGCGATAGATGAGCTGCACAGCCTCCATCTCGTTGTTGCTGTTGTCTTTCTGTAGCGTGTTCAGAATGATGGCGTACTCGTTAGCGGCTACGCTGTCTGATAGCAGAATCACGCCTTTCTCGCCGCTATCAACGATTACGTCAATGTCATCTTCGGTGAGCACATGGTCGCGCTCTAGCAGAACCTGGTTACGGGTAACGCTGATTACCTCACCGGTATCTTCATCCACAAAGTCCTCTACCCAGGTCTTTAGCACGCGTGCGGCCAGGCGGCGGCCTACGGCTTTTTTCAAACGGGCCTTTTCGGCTTTTACTTCTTCTGCCAGGCCAAAGATTTCCAGAATCTCGCGGTCAGTAGAGTAGCCGATGGCACGCAGCAGCGTGGTGATGGGGAATTTCTTCTTTCCATCTATGTAAGCATACATCACGTTGTTCACGTCCGTGCTGAACTCTATCCATGAGCCTTTGAACGGGATGATGCGTGCGCTGTAAAGCTTGGTGCCATTGGGGTGCACATTTTGCCCAAAGAATACACCGGGTGAGCGGTGCAGCTGGCTTACGATAACCCGCTCGGCGCCATTAATTACAAAGGTGCCCGCTGGGGTCATGTACGGGATGTTACCCAGGTACACTTCCTGGCGTACAGGTTCAAAGTCGTCGTTGTCCGGATCTTTGCAATACAAGTACAGCTTGGCCTTCATCGCCACCGAATACGTGAGGCCTCGCTCCTTGCATTCTTCGATGCTGTAGCGGGGCGGATCTACGGTATAGTCTTCAAATTCCAGCACAAAGTTTTCCCGTGCATCCATCACAGGGAAGTTTTCCTGGAATACTTTAAATAGACCTTCGGTTACCCGCTGGTCTGGTGGGGTTTCCAGTTGAAGGAATTCCTGAAAACTCTGGAGTTGTACCTCCAACAGGTCTGGGTATTCAGCGATGCCTGAAGATTTCGAAAACGAAATACGATCGCTCTGGTATATATTGGCCAAGTGGGCTTGTTGTTTAGCGTTTTCTAAACGAATTTCTTGAACCTTAATTGCTGCATGTATTTAAAAGCGCTTAGATAGGGAGCAAAAGCGCCCTATCTAAGGCCTAGTAGGCGGGTGTATAACAGGCCGCGTGTAACTGCAGACTGGCTATACAATCCCTCAAAGAACGTGCGGGCCTGGCAGGCTGCCGCCAAACAGGGCTGGATTACTTCAGCTCTATTTCGGCGCCGGCTTCTTCCAGCTGCTTCTTGATGGCTTCGGCATCGGCTTTCGATACCTTTTCCTTCAGCTTGCTGGGGGCTGCATCTACCAGATCTTTGGCTTCTTTCAAGCCCAGACCGGTTACGTTCTTCACTACTTTTACCACTTCCAGTTTCTTCTGGCCTGCGTTTTTCAGTAGTACGTCGAACTCGGTCTGCTCAGCAGCGGGTGCTGCTGCGGCACCTGCTGCTGCACCAGCTACCATCACGGGTGCTGCTGCGGCAGGGGTAATGCCGTATTCTTCTTTCAGGATAGATGCCAAGTCGTTTACCTCTTTTACACTCAGGTTAACGAGGGTCTCGGCGATGGTCTTCAAATCTGCTGCCATGGTCGTAAATATTGGAGAAAAGCGTGTGTAAGTATTTGGGTTGGTTTTGGTTGGGGTTGCTGTCTAAGCAGTAGGCCTTATGTAGGTAAGGGGTTATGCTTGTTTGCGGTCTGCCAGTGCCTTCACTATGCCACCGATCTGGTCCTTGCCACTGAGCAGGCCACCCAGCACATTCTGCATGGGGCTTTGCAGCAGTGTTATGATTTCGCCTATCAGTTCTTCTTTGCCTTTCAGGTTCGCCAGTGTGTCTAGCACCTTGGGGCCAGTGTAGGCTGAGTTTTCCAGCAGGGCACCTTTCAGTACGGGTTTTTCTTTACCCGCCAGGTACTCCTTCATTACTTTCGCAGGCTCATTCATCTTCTCATTTACAAAGATGATGCTTGAGCTCTGGGTAAGGGCGCTGCCCAGGCTGCTGTGATCCAGCCCAGCCTGTTCCATTGCTTTTTTGATGAGCGTATTTTTCGCCATCTGCACACTCAGCTTGTTCTGAAACAGCTTGCGGCGAAACTGGTTGTTCTGCTCTACAGTAAGGCCGCCCAAATCCACTACGTAGAAATTGGGTTTCTCTTTAAGCTGGGAGGCCAGCTGCTGAACAAAAGCTTGTTTTTCTTGCTTGGTCATGATAGTGTCAGACTAAGTGGGTTGAGCTGGTTAAATGCCTGAGATAGAGCTTACTTCCACCTGCACGCCTGGGCCCATGGTGGCACTTAGCGAAATGGTTTTGAAATAGGTGTCTTTCAGGCCCTGTGGCTTCAGTCGCTGAATGGTAGTGATTAGCTCCATTGCATTTTCTGATAGCTGCACCGGACTAAAAGAAGTCTTGCCAATGCTTGCGTGTATGATACCGGTTTTGTCAACCTTGAAGTCGATTTTACCCGCTTTAACTTCACGCACAGTTTTGGCTACGTCGGTGGTCACAGTACCACTTTTCGGGTTTGGCATCAGGCCGCGTGGCCCTAGCACTTTACCCAACTTGCCTACTTTAGGCATCACGTCTGGCGTACATACGATTACATCAATGTCAGTCCAGCCGCTTTCTATTTTCTGTATGAAATCGTCCAGGCCTACAAAGTCAGCACCGGCTTCTTTGGCCGCGGCTTGTTTGTCAGCACCTGTAAGCACTAGCACGCGCACTTCTTTACCGATACCATGCGGCATGCTAGCCACACCACGCACCATCTGGTTGCTCTGGCGGGGGTCTACGCCCAGACGCACGGCGATATCTACAGAGCCGTCGAATTTTGAATATGAGGTAGTCTTCACCAGTTCGCAGGCTTTAACTACATCATAGCGTTTGGCAGCATCAAACTGCTTCAGCGCGTTGTTGTATTTCTTTGAGCGTTTCATTTTTTTGACTCCTACAGTTGTAGTGATAACGTCAGTGTAATAAACGGTTAGTTTGCTTCCCAGGGGGCTTTGCCTTCTACGGTCAATCCCATACTACGTGCAGTGCCTGCCACCATCTTCATGGCAGATTCTACCGTAAAACAATTCATATCGGGGAGCTTGGTCTCGGCGATTGTTTTCACATCGCTCCAGTTCACCTTGCCCACTTTCTTGCGATTCGGTTCTGCAGAAGCTTTTTCAATCTTTGCAGCTTTCATCAGCAGGATAGCTGCTGGCGGTGTTTTGATTACAAAGTCAAAGCTTTTGTCAATGTACACCGTCAGCACCACCGGTAACACCTGGCCCACCTTGTCTTGGGTGGCGGCGTTAAACCGCTTGCAAAACTCCATGATGTTCACGCCCTTGGAGCCGAGCGCAGGACCGATGGGCGGTGCCGGGTTGGCCTGCCCACCTTTCACTTGGAGTTTTACGAAGGTTTCAATTTGCTTAGCCATCGGGGTCTATATAAACGTGCTTGTATAAAAATTGAACGACTGTGGTCGTATTGGTATCGGTTTGCTGTGTATTAAATGCGCTCTACCTGTAAGTAATTCAACTCCAAAGGCGTGCTACGCCCAAAAATTTTAACGGTTACTTTCAGCTTCTTCTTTTCATCCATCACTTCACTTACCAGGCCTTCAAATCCGCTAAAAGGGCCATCCATTACCTTGATGCGTTCACCTACCAGGTAGGGGTTCTCCAGCGTTTCGCCGGCTTCATTCATCTCGTCCACCTTGCCTATTATCTTGTTCACCTCGCTTTCGCGCAGGGGTATAGGCGTGGCTCCTTTTTCACTACCCAAGAAACCCAGCACGCCAGGCACATCCTTTATGGTCTGCACTACCTCAGGCTGCAGGGTGGCCTGCAAGATGACGTAGCCAGGGAGGAAGCTGCGCTCACGCGTACGCTTCTTGTTGTTACGCATCTCATACACCTTTTCTGTAGGTATCAAAATCTGCTCAATAAAGGGTTCCAGCTTTAAGCGCTTTATTTCAGCTTCCAGGTATTGCTTCACTTTCTTTTCCTGGCCTGTGACGGCTCGTATCACATACCAGTTTGACACAGCACCCACAGCATTGCGGCCTGCACTGCTGCTCTCGCCCTTGCGGGCTGCACCGGAGTTGGCTGTATGTTGCATGTGTTGTAGTTAAGTAAAGGGTTTAAAAGAGAGGGCTAGCGTCGCACTTAGTTAAATAGCGAGTACAGAAAGGTTAGGCCTTTGCTAAAGCCAAAATCCAACAAGGCAACCAGTACTGCTATAAGCAGGCTGGCTATCAGCACCGTGATGGTGTTGTTCTGCAATTCATCTGCCTTAGGCCACGTAACTTTTGTCAAAAGTTCGTCAGCATAAGTGCCGAAAAATTCCTTGATGCTGTTAATGACTTTCATACTTCTCTAGCTACTGTCTTTCAGATAAGGTAAGTTCTATGTTGGCACGGGCAGCAGGGATCGAACCCGCAACCTACGGTTTTGGAGACCGTCACTCTACCAGTTGAGCTATGCCCGTATATACATTCCCCTGCCTGTTTTCTAGCAGACAGGGGCCTGCATTTAGTTTTATCTTGAAATAACTTTTGTAGGGTTAGTCCAAAATTTCAGTTACCTGGCCTGCACCGATGGTCTTGCCGCCTTCGCGGATAGCGAAACGCAGACCTTTTTCCATGGCAACAGGGTAAATCAGTTCTGCGTTGATCTCGATGTTGTCACCAGGCATCACCATCTCGACATTTGCGGGCAGGGTGATAGAACCGGTTACATCGGTAGTACGGAAGAAGAACTGTGGCCTGTAGTTGTTGAAGAATGGCGTGTGACGGCCACCTTCGTCTTTGCTCAGTACGTAAATCTGGCCTTTGAACTTCTTGTGTGGTGTTACGCTACCAGGTGCTACTATTACCATACCGCGCTTGATCTGATCCTTATCAATACCACGGAGTAGCAGGCCGGCATTGTCACCCGCCTCGCCACGGTCCAGGTTCTTGCGGAACATCTCAATACCCGTTACTACGCTTTGCATCTTGTCGTTGCTCATACCGATGATGTCAACAGGTTTGTTGATCTCGATAACGCCACGCTCGATACGGCCTGTAGCGACAGTACCACGACCTGTAATGGTCATTACGTCTTCTACGCTCAGCAGGAAAGGCTTCTCGGTTTCGCGCTTAGGAGTAGGTATGTAATTGTCTACAGCTTCCATAAGCTCCAGAATCTTCCCTACCCACTTAGGATCACCATTCAGGCCGCCAAGTGCAGAACCTTGAATTACTGGGATGGTATCGCCAGGGAATTCGTACTTGTTCAACAGTTCGCGAATTTCCATTTCAACGATTTCCAGCAGTTCGGGGTCGTCCACCATGTCCACTTTGTTCATGAACACCACGATGTAAGGCACACCTACCTGGCGGGCCAGCAGGATGTGCTCACGGGTTTGCGGCATGGGGCCGTCAGTCGCAGCTACTACTAGTATGCCACCGTCCATCTGTGCAGCACCCGTAACCATGTTCTTCACATAGTCAGCGTGGCCTGGGCAGTCTACGTGGGCATAGTGGCGGTTAGCCGTCTGATACTCCACGTGCGCAGTATTAATGGTAATACCACGTTCTTTTTCTTCAGGCGCAGCATCGATTGACTCGAATGAGCGCGCAGTTGCCCAACCTTTTTCTGACAGCACTTTCGTGATGGCAGCAGTCAGGGTAGTCTTGCCGTGGTCAACGTGGCCAATGGTACCTACGTTAACGTGGGGTTTGGAACGGTCGAAATTCTCTTTTGCCATAGTTGCAAGGAGTGTACGGGTGAGTAGTTGTCCGGGTTAAGTTTTTATCTGATACAAACACACATTGCCGAAGTTCTTCTAGCCATGAGTAGGTACACAAGCAAACCGCATGCTTTGTCAAAATAGATTTAGGCATCTGAGCCGTTGAACGGGATCGAACCGTCGACCTCTTCCTTACCAAGGAAGTGCTCTACCACTGAGCTACAACGGCAGGTAAGAAATAAGAAACCACGAGCGGGAGACGGGGGTCGAACCCGCGACATTTAGCTTGGAAGGCTAATGCTCTACCAACTGAGCTACTCCCGCGAGTATGACACCTTACAGACCAAGCCCAACATGCACTGCTGCATTCTTGCAGCCACATGTGCAGCCAGTTCAGATTGCTGCCACTCGTTTTTGCCTAAACCCATCTTGTCAAATAACGCAGCTTGCGTAGTTCACACTACTCACGCCGTCTAAACTCCTGCCCTACGTAGCACAAGTGCTGCCGCATTGCAGGCAATGTATGTTTGTGGGGAGAGAGGGATTCGAACCCCCGAAGACGAAAGTCAACAGATTTACAGTCTGCCCCATTTGGCCGCTCTGGAATCTCCCCAGGTTCATATCCTAGTCTCGGTTCTGCTAAAAACCGCGCTTTTCGTATTGCAAACCCGCCGGAAAACAAGTGGGAAGCTATTTCCGGCCCCGAGGAGCTATGTCTGCGTTTCGTCTTGTCGCTTGCTGTACGATGCGCCCGTATATCTTTTCACTTTTCAGCAGCTTAGCCTTTGTTAAGTATCCTGCGAGCAGTGATTTTGTATGTTGTAGCTATCAAATTCGAGCCCTCTGGCGGACTCGAACCGTCGACCTACGGTTTACAAAACCGTTGCTCTACCAACTGAGCTAAGAGGGCATGAAAAACGAGGCACAAAGATAGCATGTTAGCACATAATGCCCAACGGCTTTTTCAAAAAATTATAGAGTTTTTTCAGCCCCTTTTGAAATTAACATTTCTGGTTATTCACAACTTGAATTTTAAGCTTGAGATGCACCGTAATCAACTTATAATGTATTGATTTTAAGATAAATAGGCGCAATTAAAATAATCGCCTCAAGTCAAGACAATTTTTTACGCCAACTCCAACAAAACGCTTTACCCCACTACTCACTTACGGGCAGGCAAACCTTATTTTATTGATTCCGTAGGCACATACTTGCTAGTATTCGTCTTCATTAAATAAGAAGTCTTCTTTTGTGGGATAGTCAGGCCAAATCTCTTCAATGCTCTCATAAGGGGTTTCGTCCTCTACCAGCTCCTGCAGGTTTTCCACCACCTCTAGGGGCGCTCCTGTGCGTATGGCATAGTCAACGAGTTCATCACGCGTGGCAGGCCAAGGGGCATCTTCCAGGTGAGAGGCCAATTCCAACGTCCAATACATAGTGTTTTGTCTGTTAATATAACGTGCCGAGGGCACCCTAAAAGTTGCGCAAATATATTAGCCTTAGCTGCCAAACCTACACGGAAGGGCTACTTTATTACGAGCAAAAGGGTGTAAGGCAAAGCCCTGTGTATGCGGGATAGGAATAGAAAAGGGCGGTTCCCCGCCCTTCTAGGTAATGTATAAGCCTTTGACTAGGTGCGTACGTTTGGTTTGATAAAGAGGTAGTAGGCCATGATCAGCAAAATCACAAACAGAGCCACTATCATCACAATCAGCACAAGCTGAAAGCGGTTCATCTTAAAGTCCAATTCTGATTTTTCTTGGAAGAGCTGGCGGTTTTTCTCCATTGCCTTCTCTTTTTGGTTTTTCTCCTTCATCTTGTCTTCTTCAAGATGTGAGTTTGCCACTTTGAGTTGTTCCAGCGTAGTGTTTAGCTTAGACTCTAACTTGTCACTTACTTTCGTCAGGAACTTTACCTCATCCAGCAGCTTCTCATACTCATCACAAATAGAAGCGTAGCCAGTTTTCATCTCATCCGGGCCGACTTCTTTATTCAGAAGCTCACGGGCATTGTTCAAAACTGATGTTTCTACGCCAAAAGCTTCTTCCTTCTTTTTCGCCTTTATATCCATCACTTTCAGTGTTACGTCAATGTTATGTGGTGCAAAGGTAAAAATTATTTACCTTAAAACACCTAAGCGTTAACAAAAATCATACCGAAACCAAATCGAATGGGGCTTCTAGCAAAGCCTTGTAATCTTCGCCTGTTTCTTCCATGTCCTCGTCATCAGCGTCATAGCACCAGGTTATCACTACTTCATTCCCCGCTTTGTACAATTTTTCAAGCTTTCGGAAAAGATCCAGTAAACACTTGCTTGAACTTGTATTGAAATACTCAAGTTGAAACTTAAAGTTTGTCTTTGGATTAGGGCTTTTAGAGTACTCATCTACCCAGTCCAGTATTTTACGGTAGAAACCGATAGAATCCTCCGGAATGGACCGACCTGTGATCTCAAACACGTTAATATCGGCGTTCAATATCACCTTCGGCGTTTTCGGTGTGGGTTCTATTATAAGATTACGCATCGCTAGAGAGGTAGAAGATGTGGGTTGCTACAAGAATCATTCAGATAGTTGAGGATGCAATATTACGCTTAAACACGTGCAACTTTAGCCTCTAAACTGAAGAAGGAATACTTTTCGTTTACAGGGTGAAAATCGTAACCCAGCTTTTGGCCAGACTTACGTGCAATATCTATCATGCCTAGGCCCGCAGTTCCTTTTTCTGACATTGGCTCATTGGCCAAAATTTCCTGGTAAAGGGCTTTAAGCTCGTCCTTGTCACTTGCGTTCACACGTTCCAGCTTGCGCTTAACATCGTTGATACGGTCATTCACAATGTGGTTACCTGTTATCACGTAATAATCCTTTTCTTCCTTGCCTATCATCAGCAACGCAGTGCGGTCATTCACATCACTGTCTGTGCTCGTTACTTCAACAGAGTCCAAGTGGTGGTAAACGTTCTGTAAACACTCCACCATCACGTTAAACACCTTTTTCTTGATTTTTTTGTCTTCACCGTCACCATCCAGTTTGTTCTCCATCATGTGCAGTATGGAAGACACCAAGTCAGCCGTCACTTCGCCTTGATAGACGAAAATGATGTTATTCAGCTGCATGTTTTTGTAATAACTGTACGTCATTGGTGGTGCTTCTAAGTCAAAAAATGAATGGACAAGTATAATGAAAAAAAGGAAAATCAATAAACCTTCATTATAAGCTCAAGGGGTACAGAAAGTAGGGCTTTGTAATCCTGGCCGGTTTCCTCCATGTCTTCGTCGTCTTCGTCGTAATACCATGAGATTTGAACCTCATTGCCATCCCCATGAATAGCCTCTAATTTTTTTAACAATTCCAAAATGTTCTTAGATGAACTGGTGTTGAAATATTCCAATTCAAATTTGAAGTGCGTCTTGGAATTTGGGCTTTTGCCATAATCATCTATCCAGCCAAGAACCCGGGTATAAAATCCCACTGAATCCTCAGGGATAGAACGTCCGCTTACCTCGAATACATTCTCAGCCGGATCGAAATATATCTTAGGCGTTTTGTGCGTGGGTTCAATTTTTAAGGGCTCGTGCATAAATTTAGGTAGTGAGAGAGTTTATAGGCTTGTATTGTTAATTCGCGCTTCCAGGCTGAAAAAAGTAAATTCTGTGGTTACATACTTAAACTGGTAAACCAGTTTGTGCTTGCTCTTGCGTGACAAATCAACCATAGCAAGTATAGAAAGACCATTTTCAGCAGAACTTTCTGTTGCAAGTATCTGCTGATAGTAGTTCTTCAACTCGGCTGCATCCATTTTATTGATTGCATCCAGTATCACTTTAAGCTCATTTACCTTGGTATTGGGCACGTAGTGGCCCGTCGTTACGCAATAGCCTTGGTCTTCACGCTTCACCAACAGTAACGCAGAGGGGTCAAATTTAACACGAACGGGGTCGGTTTCATCGCCATACACATTGGTCAAACACTCCACCATTACATTAAAGAACTTCTTGCTGAGGCGCTTGCTGGTCTTATCTTCCTCCAGCCTGTCCCCCATCATTTCAAGCACATGGGTAACCAAATCTGAAGTCACTATGCCCTTGTAAGCAAAAATCACATTGTTGTCTGACATATCCTTGTAGCAGGGATATGTGTACGCCAATGGGTTGTCTATCTGGCGCTGACTGGTGACAACGGTGTTTTCGTTCATGCGGTGGTCGGTATCGGTCTTTTCTCGGGTGTACTACAAATGAATACCCGCTGGTAATACAGTACTACAGCGGTTTACCCGTCGGTTTCAGGCAATATACAAATTTCGTTTTTCTGTGCACAAAAGTAATTAAATGCCGCTGAGTTTAGAAACAGGTGGCAACAAAGCCCGCATTTAATTTGAACAAACCTGCTAAACATTCTATACAGTAGCGCGTCGCTCAGCAATATAGTAATGCATTGATAAATAACAGTTTACATTCACTTATCCATGTATTTGCTTCAAGAGGTTTATTATATCAAGATATCCCATCACAGCATCTGGCGTTACCGCCTGCAACGCTGCCTCTGGCATGGTAGCCATGCTGCATTCGGCTGGGTTCTGCACAATGGCTACCCCACCCTTGGCCTTGACGCGACGCATTCCCTGTGCCCCATCTCGGTTAGCGCCAGATAAAATGATGGCGACCAGTGCAGGGCCATACACATCCGCCGCTGACTCAAACAGCACATCTATCGAGGGCCTGGAATACTGCACAAGCTCAGTCGTGGCTAGCCCAAACATGCCCTTTTTCTCTACAAGCAGGTGATAATTTGCCGGAGCTACAAACGCTACACCCGGTAAGATTTCAGCTTTGTCATCTGGCTCTACTACGGGTATTTGGCTTTTTATCTCCAACGCCTCTTTAAACCCCTCCCGCTTGTCCTTTAGCCTGTGAAGGCACATGGCTAGTGGCAGCCTGTATAGCTTAGGTATATGTTCCAAAATGCGTAGCACAATAGGAAAGCTACCCGCAGATCCGCCTATAACTATCAGCTCGTAGCTCTTTCTTCTGTCTAGCAGTTTTTGCAGGGCTGTCATTCGCAGATAAGGGGCGCCTTAATGCTCCTGTAGAACAATAGCCTAGAGCTTGATCTTCTTGAATATCTTTTCTGCCTCATTTATAGCCTCAAACTTATCTGCAATACGGCACCATATCAGGGATTCCTTTGAGCCCAGTGCCAGAAAGCCACCCAGAAACATGCTGTTGTGCAGAAGCTCAAACACCCTATTCTGCAGTTGCTGGTTAAAGTATATCATCACATTGCGGCAAAGAATAAGATCGAACTTGAAAAAATGGCTATCCACCACCAGGTCATGGTGCTTGAACTTCACACTTTCTATAAGCGATCGATCAAATACAAGCTCATTGTCAATGGCACGGTAGTAGTCTTCAAACTTGCCTTTGCCGCCCATGCTGTTGTAGTTGTTGCGGTAAAGTTCGAGGTTCCGCTGCGGGAACTTAGCCTCGGCTGCTTTTTTCAATACAACGTGGTTGATATCACTGGCATATATCTTAGCACGGCTTAGCAGCCCCTCTTCTTTCAGCACTATCGCAGTAGAAATCACCTCTTCGCCAGTACTGCATGCAGCATGCCAGATGTTAAACTCTGGCCGCGAAGCAAGTATGGGTATGATCTGGGTGCGCAGCGCTTTGTAAAAAGTGGGGTCCCGAAACATCTCGGTGGTATTCACCGTGATATCCAGAATAAGCTGGTCGAAAAAGGCCGGATCATTCAGCAGGCGCTGCACCAGCGCATCTACACTCTTTATCGCATTCTTTTTAAGTACCAGTATGATGCGACGCTTAAACGAGGACATCGCATAGTTTGAAAAATCGTAGTTATATTTTTGCTGTATCGCATCTGTGATTTTCTTGAGGTCCGAAAGCTCTACATCTATTTCGTATTCGCTAGCTACACTAAACATATAAATATGTGGTATTACGGCAGATGCAGATTAAAGCAGTACGGGCTATCGTACAATGGGCTTAAGTAACCAAAGATAGCAAAAAGGTATGCCACGGTTACATGCATGCCACCCGCATTGCGTGAAAATAAAACACCCATTTTAAAAAGCCATTTAGCGCATCGCCTGTTACTGTTGCAACATAGGCACCGCTTCTAGTAACGCTTGCGTGTAGAGGCTGCTGGGTGCTGTAAGCACCCGCTCAACCACACCCTGCTCCACAACCCTGCCTTGGTGTAGCACAAGCACCTGCGTGCAGAACCTGCGCACCAGCCCTAAATCATGCGTTACAAATATGTACGTAAGGCCCAAAGCCGCTTTCAGTTCTGCAAGCAGCGCCAGCACCTCTGCCTGCAGTGAAACATCCAGAGCAGATACCGCCTCGTCCAGAATAAGCAACTGCGGCTGCAAGGCCAGTGCCCGCACGATGCACATACGCTGTCGCTGCCCCCCAGAGAGCTGGTGGGGGTAGCGCATCAGCAGTTCCGGCTGTAGGTACACCCGTTTCAGCAGGTCATCAAGCCAGTCGCGCCTTGCGGTATCATTGCCATATAGATCATGTACGCGTAGAGGCTCCATAAGGCTATCGCGCAAGATGTGCCTGGGGTTAAGCGCCGCCATTGGGTCTTGAAAAATGAGCTGGGCCTGTAGCCTGTGCTTTCTTAGCTGATTCCGCGTGAGCTGTGCCCAGTCAGTTCCTGCGAAAATCACCTTACCACGTACCGCAGGTAGTAACCCCAATAGCACGCGGCTCAGGGTAGTCTTGCCACTGCCGCTTTCACCCACTAAACCCAGTACATCATGTTTGTTTACTGTAAAACTTACATCTTTTATGCCGGTCAGTTTACGGGGCGGCTGCCAGAACCACGGTGCAGGCCTAGTATATTCTGCTGTAAGTTGCTGCACATCCAGCAGTACCGCAGGGGGCACATCCTTTACTGGGGCATCGCGTAAAAGGCTGCCTTCACCACGTGCGCACCTAAGCAGCAACTGTGTATAGGAATGTTCAGGTGTTGCCAGGATTGATGAAATAGACTCCTGCTCCACCACCCTACCCGCACGCATCACGGCCACATGCTGTGCCACCTGCGCCACCACGGCTAGGTCATGCGAGATAAACAGTAGCCCCATTCCCATCTCTTGCTGTAACTGCCGCAGCAGCGCGAGAATTTCCTTCTGAACCGTTACATCCAGTGCAGTGGTCGGTTCATCGCACAGCAGCAGAGCGGGTTTGCAGGCTACCGCCATGGCTATCATCACCCGCTGCTTCTGCCCGCCCGATAGCTGGTGGGGGTAGGCACGCCAGGCATTGATGCTTCGCGGTAGCTGCACCGCATCAAAAAGCTCCTCCACACGTTTTCGAGCACTTACCCCCTGTAGCCCCTCATGCCTCTGTAACACTTCCGCCACCTGCATGCCGCACGTTAGCACCGGGTTCAGCGCACTCATCGGCTCCTGAAACACAAAGCCTATATGTTTGCCCCGCAACTTTCTAAATGCAGGTTCCGGCAGCCCTGCCAGCTCCGTAGCTGCGCCAGAATCTAGCCGGAACAGGATGCTGCTCTCAGCACCCACTTGTGCAGAGCCCCGCTGCAACAGGCCCGTTATCGCCAATGCCGTTACCGTTTTCCCGCTGCCACTCTCGCCAACCAGTGCCAGCGCTTCACCCGCATGCAGTTGCAGGTTTACGCCATTCACTACTGCATTCCAGCCCGTGCCCTGCCGGAAAGCAATACTCAAATTCTGTATCTGTAACAGCGGCGCTTGCATCAATGGTTAGTGTGATTGCATTGGGTTTCCTATTCCGGAAAGATACCAAACAACGCACTCCCGCTCCCGCTCATCGCAGCATACAGCGCGCCGCGGTCATATAGCAGTTGCTTCATCTCAGCAAGAATGGGAAAGCGGGCAAACACACTCGTTTCAAAGTCGTTGTGCACGCCATTGCGCCACTCAGTTATCGGCGCACGCAGCAGTTCTGCCAGGTCGCCCGTACGGGTAATGCTATCATAGTTAAGCCCACGGTAGGCTTCCGCAGTATCGGAGTGAATGTTGAGTGTAACAAGCTCAATCCTTTTGCCTTGCAGCGCTGGTATTTCAATGGGCGCAAGCACATCGCCTATTCCGGTAGCCAGCATAGGTTGGTTTTCTATAAAAAAAGGTACGTCAGCCCCCAGTTGCAGTCCCAATTGGCGCAGTTCAGCGCGCGTGATGCCGAGTGCGAACAGTTCATTAAGGCCCAGCAACACATGCGCAGCATCCGACGACCCCCCACCCAACCCGGCTCCCGCAGGTATCCTTTTTTCGAGCTGCATCGCTACTGCGGGCAGTTCCGGCACACGCAGCTTCAGCAGGTACCAGGCACGCATGCATAAGTTATCGTTTACATTACCCGTTAGCGTGATGCCCGTTACGGTAAGCGTGGGTTCCTGTACTTTGTGCGTAGCCGTAAGTGTAAGCACATCGTGCAGATCATGCACCGGCACGAACACCGTTTGCAGTTCATGGTAGCCATCATCCCTGCGCCCACGAATGAATAGGCCCAGGTTAATCTTGGCGTTAGGGTGCAGGGTTAGTGTTGCGGTGTGCACGTGTGTTTATCGCATCCGTTTGCGTTTGCGCAGGTAGTCTAGCAGCGTGCGTTCATACGGCTGGTTGATGTCTGCTTCCACACAGTCTATACCCAGCTCTCGGCATTTGCGATATAGCAATTCCATGTATTGCTTTACGCTGCTTTGATAAGCAGCTCGCATTTGCTGCGGCTGTATGCGTTGTTGTTGCCCGGTCTCCAGGTCTTTCAGCACCAGCGGCTGGTTGCCAAAGTCCAGTCGGTCTTCTGTCGCAGGCTCCACCAGCCTGAAAACAAGTACCTCATGGTTTTCATGCCGCAGGTGTTGCAGCGCAGCTATCAGCGCACCCAGGTCTTCCGGTGCGCCTATCAGGTCGCTGAATAGCACTACAAGCGCGCGTCTGCCCATTTTCTGGGCCAGTTGGTGCAGCAGCGTATGGGTAGCCGTACGCCGTGTAAAGAGTGCAGCATCTACTAGTTCGTTTTGCAGTTGTGCTACAATCTGTGTGAGCCACGTGCGGCGCGCACGCGCAGGCAGGTGTGTGCGCAGCGCATCGTCGTAGAGTGTCAGGCCCACAGCATCGTTCTGGTGCAGCATCAGGTAGCCCAGGGCTGCGGCGCTGGTAAGCGCATATTCCAGTTTGGGTACCAGTAGTTTATCGCTTACCGGGTAGCGCATGCTGTCGCTACAGTCCACCACCAGTTGGCAGCGCAGGTTAGTTTCTTCGGCATAGCGCTTTACATACAGCCGCTCCGTTTTGCCATACACCTTCCAGTCCAGGTTGCGCAGCGATTCACCCGGGTTATAGGCGCGGTGCTCAGCAAACTCCACACTAAACCCATGAAAGGGGCTCTGGTGCAGCCCGGTTATAAAACCTTTTACAATGTAGCTCGCGCGCAGCTCCAGGTGCCCAAGCTGGCTGATGAGCGTGGGCGGCAGTATCTGCGGCGAAATGACGGCGGGGGTAGGCACGCTTGTTACAGGGTGAGATGCCAAAGATGCAAACTTTTATGCTGGCCCCCGCTCACGGTGTGGGTATTGCCGAAGTGGGGGCATTTGAATAACGTCAGACCTAATATAGCACAAATGCTGATGGAAGCACATCTGTTGATATACTTCCATCAGCCCCCATTTTGGCATACCCGTGTTAGCGGTTCGTTGTTTTCATCTTTTTGGATTTGTTTAAAACCTTGTTGTAGTTGAGGCAAATATTTATGAAGTGTTCGAAGTCTTTTTTGTCCTTAAACCCTTCTGGGTTTATGTAGCAGTAGCCTTTATACTCCTTGTCTTTCATCAACATTGTCTCATAACCATTACGTTCTGAAAGCTCTTCTTGAAGTTTTGGATCGAATCGTAACATTAGTTTTTCGCCACTTACACATACACACGTTTTTCCGTTTACCATAAAGTTTATTATAGCAAACATTTCCTTTTCTTCAATTTCAATGTCTGGAATTTCAGTAAAAAATTCTCGGACTTTGTTCGCAAGATTTGTGTCGTAAGCCATGACTGAAATCTACTTTCGTGAATGAAGTCCAACAGTGTTGCCTTCTGTGTCAATGAAAATAGAGATAAAGCCGAATTCGCCAATATGCAATTTAGGTTGTACAACTTTTCCGCCTGCCCTTTCAATTCTTTGTTCTTCTGCAATGCAGTCTTCGGTTTCAAAATATATAACCGTATTGTTGCTACCTGCTGAAAAATCTGCTTTTTCCACCAAAGCACCTGAAATGTTTGGACTTTCGTGGTCAAAAGGAAAAAGTGATTGCCTGCCCCATTCAATGGGAAGATCAGTCAGTTTTACATTGAAAACTGTTCCGTAGAATTTTTTTGCTCGGTCTAAGTTTGCTATAATAAGGTCAAACCAACCAACTGGATTTACAATTGCCATTTTACGCTAAAATTGTGTGTTGTTGCAAAATTGCATTGCAAAGGAACAACAACCTGAAACGGCGAAATTGTAAAAATGGGACAAGGTCAAACTTTGTCAAAAATCAACGACATTTTTAAATCGTCTCCATAGAATTCTTTGGGTGTTATTCCCGTAAATTCCTTAAAATCCTTAATAAAATGTGCTTGGTCAAAATATTCGCTTTCATAAGCCAAATCAGTAAGGCTAGTAACTTCTTCTGTCAATAGCTTTTTTAAAGTGGATTGAAGTCTAATAGTTTTTGAGAGTTGTTTTGGACTTAGGCCAATGGCAGTTGAAAAAATACGTGTCAAATGCCTTCTGCTGACTTTGCTTTTCCCTGAATGTTCAGTTACAGAAAACTGACCATTAGTGTTTAAAATGGTATCAATGGTTGACTTAATAACATTGTAAATGATTTGTTTATCTTTTAAATGCGCTAGTAAAAAGTTTTCAATCAGGTTTATTCTTTCAGAAGTAGTTTTTGCGTTTAAAATGTTTTGTCCGAGTTCTTTTCCATTTTCTCCGAATAATTTATCTAAGGGTACAGCCATATTTTCCATTTCCTTTATTGGAATGGTCGAGAAGGGCAAAAAACCGTTTGGGTGAAACCTAACAACAAAAGAACCTGTAATCCCAATTGGCTCTACAACATACGGTTTAGTCAATTGTCCAATTAAGAAATATTTTGGTAAGATTATACTTTCTCTGTTGCTTGGGTGGTGCTTGTATGTGTCCCCGTAATGGAAAATTAACTTCATCGTCCCATCAGGAACAATAGTATTTTTCAAAGGTGTATTTTCCTTATCACCCTCCAACGTCCAATAACATTTGACGAAGTCCGTCAAGTCCCTGTTTGGTTTAAATATCTTTGCTTCCATTGGACTATTACTCTCTTGTCGGATGTCTTTTTACAATGACCGTTAACGTTTGTTTTTCTACAGTGGTTCCTTTTCGAAGCCGCGACCTGTACCCGACACCAAATATGGATCGAAGATAAAACTTATAGTTCACACGTCATCCCACCATTGCGCAAACATTTTTTGTAGGCTCGGGCGCATCAACTGTTACTATTAACTTGGCTTGTCTCAAGTCGTCCAAGTTCTCCGCTGAACGAAAACTGATACAACGGCGCCGTTTTGTCCGCATAACCTAAAGTAAATTCTAGTTTTTGATTTTCTTAAATCTCTTTTGTTACAACTTATTGCCCCATCACTTTATTCTTTAATCAATCTAATGCTAACGCCAAACCTAACATCCAGGTCTTCGAAACTCAGTTTGCCATTTTTAAAAAACGTAGCGATTTTACGTGTACTGTTGGATGCATTCAGGCCGGAAGTAGCAAACCGGGCAATTGATGATTGAAAATCCGGACTTCCTGTATTTGTTGTACTTCCTGCCGGTCTCACCTCAAAACCATAGAGATCGGTTCCATTACCCTCAGATGCAGTCCATCCTATTTTACTTTTTAATACGGTAGCCTCATTTCCTGTATGCCCCTGGTTCGACAAAAAGTTTTCAAGCTCTACAAAGTCTTGTTGAGTTGGTAAACGCCAACCGTTAATAGCAAGTTTACCTGATTGAATGGCGAATTGATTATAGTAAGCACCATAATAATCAAGAGGCAAATCGTCAGGATAAAGATTATTCAAATCTATTGCAGGAACCCATTGAAACAGCATTTGGGGACTGGTAGTGTTAAACCAAGGGAATGTTGAACGGTTAGGCATAAAGAATCTATACTCAGTTAAGGGTGTATTGTCATTCAATTTGGTTGTATTTAGGTTCTCTTTCATCCAAACTTGATTGCCGAGTTTAACAGTTTTGTAAACGTTTCCCTCAATGTCCGTAACCGTTTCTGTAAATGGTTTAATATTAATTTTAACTGTTTTACTAATTGAATTGTATATCGATATATCCTTTGGAATAAAATCAACTTTAAGTTCTTGATTGTCGCCAATGTTAAGAGCGGTTCCTAGCTTGGGTGTATACACAAATGTTCCGGCTACATCTGCCGTGGCATTTAGTTGTATTGAACTTAATGCTGCCCAATTGAAAAGATCAGCAGGGTTAGCCCAAGTAATTGTGGGGTCTACCTTCTGAATAGTTGGATCGGATTCAGTTTGCTTACATCCATTTGTAGCTAAAACTACTATAGCAAGCAAAATGAATCCTATTTTATGATTCAGCTTTTTCATATTGTTCTTATCTGAGTAGATCAAATGTCAATTTTGGGCTTTACACTTTACTCCATATGCGCCACGCTGTTCAACATTTTCCATAGGGCATGTCGAACACAAGATAAAAAGGATTTGTAATCTGTATCCCCATGTCCACCCGAGTGAGTTTATCCCGTAGGACGGGACTCGGGTACAATCCAGTTGAGAGCGTGTCGCTTGCTATTACTTGAACAAATGTAATGCCACAAGTACACGGCAGGAGCCGCGTACTTGCAGAAGGAGCAAAAGCCTATGTCGTGTGATGTGTTATTTGCTGTAGAGTTTTGCACTATTCGCCTTTAAATAATCTTTGATTTGCTCTACGCTGTTCGACATGTTCCGCAGGGCATGTCGAACACAAGATAAAAAGGATTTGTAGCCCTCAGCGCTACCCCACCCCAATACATTAAGCGTACCCGAATGTCCCAGCCCGAAGCAGCGCAGACAGGGCGCTGTTTGAGCCGCGCCTCGCGGCGAGTTTGTTTTGTCGAGCAGCTCGGGCGATGGCCTCGCGGCCTTGGAGCGCACGCCACGCTTCGTGCCGGAAGAAAATGAAGGATTGCTTTCCAATTGTATCCTATCCCACCCTCCACATTGTTCAACACGTTCCGCACGGCATGTCGAACGCAAGAAAAATAGGATTTGCAATCCGCATCATTCCCCCATACCCGCGCGGCAATTGCCGGGTCGCCTTGATTGCCCGTAGGCGGGCCAGCGGAATGCACACACACCCCAGTGGCTTTGTGCTTTTATCTTGTAATTTGCCATTGCCATGGACGCCCCCCATTCCTCCAGTTCTGCCACAGCGCAAAAGCCAGCAGCGGGCATGGGTGAGCCTGCAAGAAATGGGCATCCCCCAGCACCTACTGTGCCTTCAGCAGCCCCTAGTGACACCCGCCAGTGGATGAACGAACGCATCCAGGCATTCGACGTCCTGCTGCGCAGCCTCCTGGTAGAAGACCTCCGCGATTTTAGCGAGCACCTGCTCCAGGGGCTTTGCCGCGAAACCAGTTGCATTCAGGGTGCTCTCTACGTGCCAGATATCATCAATACATCCCCCGCTGATCCTGAGTTTTATGCGGTGGGTGGCTACGCCTGCGCCTACGAAAGGCTGGAAAAAGTGCGCTTCCGCATGGGTGAGAGCATGGCCGGCCAGGTAGCCAAAACAGGTCAACCCTTGGTCTTCCATGACTTGGACAACCTGCAGTTTGAAATTCGCACCTCACTGGTTAAGCTGTACCCGCAAACCCTGCTCATCTATCCCATTCTCTTCAACAATGAGTTGCAAGGCGTAGTTGAGCTAGTGAGCCTGGAACGCACCACCCCACTACAATTGCAGTTGCTGGAAAAGCTGCTAGAAAGTGTGGCAGCAGTGCTGCAGAGTTTGCTGAACACCCAGCGCAACAAGCATTACCTCCAGCAGTTAGAGAACCTGAACCTGCAGCTTAAGGCGCAGGAAGCCACCTTGCTGGAAAATGCCAAGCAGCTGGAGAGTGCACAGGCGGAGTTGGATAAGCAGCTTGCATACAAGCTGGGACAGTGGCAGCATCAGCACGCCCTACAGCATGCGCTGCTGGAGGGTGCCAGCCAGGCCATCTTCACGCTCGCTGCCACAGGCGAAGTGCTCAATGTAAACAACAGGGTAGGAAGCATACTGGGCTTTACGCATGCCGAGGTAATTGCCAAACCCATACAGCAGGTGCTAGGCTCACAGGCGGCCACATTTGAAGCCTGGCAGGCAGAACTGGCCGAAGCCAAACGCACAACCTACGATTACCTCGTGCGTAACCATGAGGGCGCCGTCTTCTTTTGCTACCTGGAGCTGGTGCCGCTAACAGGAGTAGAGCCCTATGCGTGGGTGCTATACCTGCAAGACGTTTCCGAGCGCTACGCCCACTTTAAATTATAGTAAGTATTTACACGTACGCGCTTACTAAACACGTTTTAGTATAGCAGAACTCAACTTTATACTTAAAAAAATTACTTTTCCATTCCGCCTTGAAAACTGCTTAAATACTTGATAGTCAATGTATTAATAGAATACATTTTTTTTCAACAAGCCTAGAATTAGAAATATTTTCTTCTTAAAAATTGGCACCCACCCTGCCATGCAGAGCCGCTAAAAACTGCCGTTATTAGGGCATGCGTTCTGCGGACTTACAGGTCAAAAACACGGTACTCGACTTCGGCACGGTTAAAATCCCCTATGAACTTAGGCGGGGTAAGCCGGGCGAAATCCGTATTGGCTTTGGCGATAGACATGTCTGGATAGAAACCAACCGCAACACACTAGGCCCCAAAGAGCTCGAGTTCATTGAGGAGAAGGGCGAGTGGCTACAGCGCCACTACACCCGCCTGCGCCATGCAGAAGCCCTGCGTGCTGCCTTCCAGAAAAACGCTGACAAGGAGGCCCGCCTCTTTGGCAAGCCTACACCCGTGCAGTTCTGGCGCGGCAGCAAGCTCTACTTCAAATACGACAAAGGCCTGCTCAACATTCACGTGACCGACAAATACGTGGCGCACCCCCGCGCCTGTATAGCGGGTGTACTCCAGCAGCTCGCCAAACACTACCTGGTACGCCGCACCCGCGAGCTGGCCGAGTACTGCAACATTGACGTGAAAGACATCCGCATCAAAACCCACCAAACCAAGTGGGGCAGCTGCAGCAGCAACCGCAACATCAACCTGAACTGGTACCTCATCTTGCTCGACAAAGCCCTCATTGACTACGTCATCGTGCATGAGCTCATGCACCTGCACGAGATGAACCACGGCCCCAAGTTCTGGAAGTGGGTAGCCAAATACATCCCGCATTACAAAGACCTCATCGTGCGCCTGCGCCAGAGCGAGTGGGTCATCGGCTCCTACGAATCCTAATCACCGTTTAACAGCTTAGCCCGATAAAGGGGTTAATTACAGGCACGGGGGCGCATAGCCCCTTTTGCTTTTCCATGAGTGCGAAGCAGCGCAGAACAAAGCTCCTTCCCTGCCAAGGGAAGGTGGCCCGAAGGGCCGGAAGGGTTTATGCTCACCTACAGCCACGTTGCTCCTGCCCTATCCCTGTCACCCTGAGCTTGTCGAATGGCGACCAGAAATCCAGAAATTGCACCCATGCCCGAAACCCTGCGCGAAGTCAAACCTTACCGCGGCACCCTGCGCGAACGCATCGTCTACGAAGACGAGCACCTGCTCTGTATAGACAAGCCCCAGGGCATCACCAGCGTGGCCGAGCGCGACCTGCCCACCAGCGGCTTGCTCGAGCTGGCCCGCCGCGAATTCGACGACATCTACATCTGCCACCGGCTAGACAGGCACACCACGGGCACGCTGCTCTTCGCCAAAACGGAAGCTGCCCACCGCCACGTCAGTGCCCAGTTTGAGCAGCGCCAGGTGCGCAAAACCTACCAGACCCTGCTGCACGGCGTGCACCAGTGGCAGGGCCTCATCATCGAGGCGCCCATCGGTGCGGCGGGCAAGGGGCTCATGCGCATAGACTACATGGCCGGCAAGGAGAGCATCACCGTGTGCAACACCCTGCGCACCTTCAAGCGGCACGCGCTCGTGGCCTGCCACCCCTTTACGGGCCGCACGCACCAGATACGCGTGCACCTGATGCACATAGGCCACCCCGTGCTGGGCGATGTAGCCTATGGCGGCCACGGCCTCTTCATGAGCGAGCTCAAGCGCAACTACAAACCCACCCGTGCCCGCGAACTGGGCGCCGAGCGCGACGATGCCCCCGAGCTGCCCCTGAACAGCGCCTATGTGCTGCACGCCGCCGAGCTCATCCTCACCCACCCTGCTACGGCCACCGAGCTTACGCTTACCGCACCCCCCAGCAACACGCTGGCTACCTGCCTCAAGGTGCTGGAGAAGTACGACTAGTGCATATACCTTAACAAGAATGCCAAATCTGTAATAGAGCTATGAGCCAAATAATCATATATGAAACTTCTGATAAACAAACGCTGATCGAAGTTCAATTTGACCAAGATACGGTTTGGCTTTCGCAAATGCAGTTGGTGCAATTGTTTCAATCCAGTAAGGCCAATATCAGCGAACACTTAAAGAGTATATTTGTAACGGGTGAGCTTGATGCTTCAGCAACTGTTCGGAAATTCCGAACAGTTCGGCAGGAGGGTAAAAGGCAGGTAACTAGGCAAGTGGACCAATACAATTTAGATGCCATTATTTCGGTCGGATACAGGGTAAATACAAAGCGAGGCATTCTATTCCGGCAGTGGGCCACGCAGCGGCTTAAAGACTATCTGGTGCAGGGCTATGCAATCAATCAGAAACGCCTGGACGAACTGCAACAAACCATTCATCTGCTAAGCAAAGGCGCATCTACAGACAGTTTGCAGCTACAGGAAGCCAAGGGGCTGTTGGAGATAATTAGCAGCTATACGCAAAGCTTTGTACTGCTCAGCCAGTATGATAGCAACAAGCTGGCCACCGAGCGGCTAAATGAAAACATCTCCTACGAAATACAGTATGATGAGGCGAAAGCAGCGATTCTAGAACTCAAAGAACAATTAAAGCAAAGGAAAGAAGCCAGCGACCTGTTTGGCAGAGAAAAGGATGGGGGCTTCATAAGTTCGCTACGCAGTATTTTGCAAACTTTTGATGGTAAGTATTTATATCCAAGCATCGAAGAGCAGGCTGCACATTTGTTGTACTTCGTCATTAAAAATCACTCGTTTGTAGATGGCAATAAACGCATTGGGGCATTTCTGTTTATATGGTTTTTAGAGAAAAATAGGCATAGATTCAAAAAGAGTGGCGAACTAAAGATTAATGACAACGGCCTGACTGCATTGGCCTTGCTGGTTGCGCAAAGCATGCCGGAAGAAAAAGAGGTGATGATAAAACTCATCATCAACCTAATAAACGGCTAAAAATTGGGTAAGCCCCCCCGGCGATACGCTGGCTACCTGCCTCAAGGTGCTGGAGAAGTACGACTAGGCAACTCAATACAATGCCCCGGCCCATGTGGCGGATCTATGGGTATAGAACTGCCGCACGGGCGCGGGGCACGCTTGCTCGTGAAACCCAGGTGCTTCGACCTGCCAGTTTCAGCCTGCCCATCCCCTAGTTTGTGTAAGGGGCTGGTATGGCTGAGTTACTCAGGTACTGGATTCATTTTACTTTCTGATTACCCTGTGGTAAAGGCTGCCGGCAGCGACAGAACTATAATACACTACATCAAGCAACGACTGGCCAGTCTGTTGTTTCACCCGATGCCAGGGCGAGGCTATCTAGCTCGAAGGCGACATGCAGCCCCCCGTGGTGCTGCACCCCTACGTCCTCTAGCTTCGCCTTGCACCCCTGGCTTTCGGTACACGGGTGTGGTACTGATGGCGCAAATATGGGGTATGGGCAAGCGGAGTTATGCACGGGGGAAAACTTCATTTTTGGAGATATGGGTGTTATATTCCCGCGGCCATGTGAGGGTGGCAGAAACAAACCCTTCCGGCGCTTCACGCCACCTTCCCTTTGCAGGGAAGGAGCTGGCGCCGCGATTAGCTAACACACGCGAGTGGACCCGCGCGTGTGCGTGGGGAACACATCACGAACAGTTGGTTATGAGCAAAACTGTAGAGCCTAAACCTCTACCTTGCAGTACAACCGAAACCTGCTAAACCCTTACCGCCACGCTACTATGGCCCTGTCCTGGAATGAGATACGCAGCCGCGCACTGGCTTTTGCGCGCGAGTGGGAAAGCGAGACACGCGAAGAGGCCGAAGCCAAAACATTTTGGGATCAATTCTTTGATGTGTTTGGCATCAATCGCAGGCGCCTGGCGCAATTTGAAGTAGCAGTAAAAAAGATTAACGGCAAGCACGGCTACATAGACCTGCTCTGGCCCGGCATGCTGCTGGTAGAGCACAAGAGCCGTGGTAAAAACCTGGACAGTGCCTACGGCCAGAGCATGGACTATTTTCAGGGTCTCACCGATAAAGAACTGCCACGATACGTCCTGGTATCAGACTTTGCCCAGTTTAGGCTGTATGACCTGGACGAAAAAACTGACGTGGCCTTTACCCTTGCTGAGCTACCGCAGCAAGTGCACCTGCTAGGCTTCATCGCGGGTTACCAGAAGCGGGTGTATAGAGACCAGGACCCCGTAAACATCGCAGCGGCTGAGCGCCTGGGCAAACTGCACGACTACCTGGAAGCGCAGAAGTATAGCGGCCACCCGCTGGAAGTATTCATGGTGCGTGTCTTGTTTTGCCTTTTTGCTGAGGATACGGGCATCTTCAAGCGCTACCAGTTTGAAGACTACATCAAAGACCACACCGCCGAAGACGGTAGTGACGTAGGCAGTAAACTGAACGAACTCTTCATAATTTTAGACAAAGCCGATGACGCCCGCCAAACCAACCTGGACGATGACCTGCTGGCCTTCCCATATGTAAACGGCAAGCTGTATGAAGAGCGCATAGACCCACCTTATTTTGACAAGAAAGGCCGTGAGGCGCTGCTGTATTGTGCTGACTTTGACTGGAGCAAGATTTCGCCCGCCATCTTCGGCTCGCTGTTTCAGAGCGTGATGAACCCCGTGGAGCGGCGCAACCTGGGCGCGCACTACACCAGCGAGAAGAACATCATGAAAGTAATTAGCAGCTTGTTTCTGGATGAGCTGCACGCCGAGTTTCACAAAGTAAAGGGTAGCCCTAAACAGCTTGAGCAGTTTCATGAGAAGCTGGCCCGCCTCAAGTTTCTAGACCCCGCCTGCGGCAGTGGCAACTTTCTCATCATGGCGTACCGCGAGCTGCGGCGGCTGGAGCTGGAGGTGCTCAAGGTGAAGTTCAAGTTTGTAGACAACCGCAAGGCTTTCTTAATGAACGTGGACATCAAGCTGATATCCAAACTCTATGTAAGCCAGTTTTACGGCATAGAGATAGATGAGTTTGCGGCGCGGGTGGCCGAGGTGGCGCTGTACCTGATAGACCACCAGATGAACACCGAGCTCTCGGTGGTGTTTGGCGAGTACTTTGCGCGGCTGCCGCTGAAAGAGAGCCCGCACATTGTGCATGGCAACGCCCTACGCATCAAATGGGAAGACGTAGTGCCGCCGAGTGAGCTAAGCTATATTCTAGGTAACCCGCCCTTTGTGGGAAAGCATTTAATGGACAAAAATCAGCAAGCTGATATCAAGTTGGTTACTAGCGGTATCAAAGGTGGTGGTGAATTGGATATGGTGTGTGGTTGGTTCATAAAGGCTAGTGAATACATCAAAGAGACATCAATACAAGTCGCATTCGTATCCACCAACTCAATTTCGCAGGGCGAACAAGTAGGTATCCTTTGGAATAAACTACTTAAAGGAGACATAAGCATAAAATTTGCACATCGAACTTTTAGATGGACGAATGAAGCTAAGGGTAAAGCAGCTGTATATGTTGTGATTATTGGATTTGCAAGAAGTGGGGTGCTTAGTGGTAGTGAAAAGAATATATATATATACGATAACATAAAAAGCGAACCCATATCACTGCCAGCCAGAAACATTAACCCATATTTAATTGATTTTGATGATTTATTAATATTATCTCGCAGAAAGCCTATTTCTTTAGTACCTGCTTTACAGTATGGGAATAAGCCCGCAGATGGAGGACATCTCATTCTAACAAATCAAGAGAAGAAAGAATTTTTAATACAAGACCCAAGCACAAAGAAATACATTCGTGAGATGGTAAGTGCTAAGGAATACTTGCGTGGTACCAAAAGGTGGTGTCTATGGTTAGTAGACGCAGATCCCAAAGAAATAAGGAATATTCCACTTGTATTAGAACGGGTCAAAGCAGTGAAGGAGTTTAGACTTAAAAGTATTAAGGCAGCTACAGTAAAGCTTGCCGCAACTCCGACTTTATTTGCCGAGATACGACAGCCCAAGAAACCTTATGTGATTATCCCAAGAGTTACATCTGAATTCAGGGATTATATTCCATTTTCATTTTTGAATCCATCTGTAATTGTAAATGATTCTTGTACTTGCTTGCCAGAAGGAACTCTGTTTCATTTAGGTGTTATGTCTTCAGCAATGCATATGGCCTGGGTGAAACAAGTATGTGGCAGATTGAAGGGAGACTTCCGCTATTCTAATGATATCGTATACAACAACTACCCCTGGCCTGCCCAGCCCACGTCGGCCCAGGTGGCCAAGATAGAATCCTGCGCACAGGCCGTGCTGGACGCCCGCGCCGCTCACCCCACCGCTACCCTCGCGGACCTATACGACCCCCTGACCATGCCCCCCGATTTACTCAAGGCCCACCACAAACTAGACGAAGCCGTAGACCGCGCCTACCGGCCCCAGCCTTTCGCCAACGAACTGGGCCGCCTGCAGTATCTCTTTGAGCTCTACCGCCAGTATACCCAGCCCCTGCTAAAAGACGAGAAGCCTAAAAAAGCCAGACGCAAAACCGTAAAGTAAAGCTCCTCCCCTTTGCTGGGGAGGAGCTTTAATACACTTTATTGCAGCTGGGGCTTAACAAACCCCTCCGGCCTTTCAGGCCACCTCCCCTTAGCAGGGGAGGAGCTTGCGCGGCCATGCCCTAACTGCGCAAAATTACCTCACAGATTAAGCGCCCCTGAAAACACTGCCGCTATGGGTTTGACAAGAAAAAATAACCCTTGGTAATTGCTTAAATTTGAGTCAAAAACAGCAGCGAGAGTTGAATGAAAAATAGGCTAAAAATAATTTCTACCGATTTGCTAGCAGAGTACAACCTGCACGTAAATAATAATCTGCAAACCGCATTTGATACGTTGACTGACGCAGAAATATCTACCGATACATTTAGCTTTTACACTTCTGTGTCTTCTGTTTTTTCTAGCAAAATAGAAGGCGAGGAAATAGAGCTGGATAGCTACATAAAGCACAAAAAATTTGGCATTGAGTTTTTGCCTGATTACACCAAAAAGATTGACGACTTATACAATGCCTATACTTTTGCTAAAACCCATGTGTTAAACAGAGCGAACATTGCTAAAGCCCATACGTTGCTAAGCAAACATATCGTGTCAGAACATTTTCAGGGAACGCTACGAACGCAAAACATGTATGTAACCACACAAGACGGTAAGATTGAGTATGTAGCTGCTATGCCGCAAGCAGTACCCAGCGAAATGGAAAAATTTTATGATGACATAGAAATTTTGTTGCAGCAAGATTTGCGTATACATGAAGTTTTCTTTTTTGCAGCCATGCTTCATTTGGTGTTTGTTAAAATTCATCCTTGGAATGATGGAAACGGACGCAGTGCACGGTTAATTGAAAAATGGTTCTTAGCCCAAAAGCTGGGTGAAAAAGCGTGGTTTGTGCAAAGCGAGAAAAACTACTATCTCGAACACCAAACCTATTATAAAAACATTCGCATGTTGGGTTTGGAGTATGCTGAATTGGATTATTCCAAAGCACTTCCCTTTTTATTGATGCTGCCACATTCATTACGCATCGTGTAATGAATAAAGTAGCTATACGCACAACGGCAACGCATTCACGTGCGTCATCGCTCTAGCCAACCGCCGTACCCTGTAATTCCCCCGCCCGCGCTAGGTTTCACCTCGTGCGTTGGTTGTTTGTAGGCTTTGCCTACAGGTGTGCTGAAAGCACAAAGAATATGCCACACGAGGCACAGCCTCGCGTGCGCGGAACAAACCCCTCCGGCCTTTCAGGCCACCTCCCCTTCGCAGGGGAGGAGTTTTTTTCTTTGTGCTACCCTACCCTGGCCAGCCGTAGAGGTACACGCGTAGGCGGGCGCGCGTTACGGCGGTGTAGAGCCAGCGGTAAAAGGTGAGTGGGGCTTCTGCCAGCAGCCGGTTCAGGTGGTAGGGCTCAAACACCACAATGACATCGTCCCACTGGCCGCCCTGGGCCTTGTGCGCCGTAAGCACATAGCCAAACTTGAGCTGGAGGCAGTTGGTGTAGGCGTCCTGCTTGAGGTCTATGCGCTTTTTGGCGGGCAGCTCCTGCTGCAGGTCGGCGCGGCGCTCGTTCCAGATGCGCTGTCCCGCCTCGCGTGTGAGGGTGGCCTCCTTGCCCGCCAGCAGCCCCACGGGCAGCTTGAAGGTGTCGGTGTGCGGCTGCATGCGTGCATCGCGGAACTCCACCTCGGCATCCAGCCACTGCTGTCCGTAGCGCTCCTCGAGGCTGCCGTAGCGCACGCGCTCCACGGTGCCCACGTCGCCATTGGCGATGAGGGGCAGGCTCTTGTGCAGGCGGCGGTAGTGGTTGCGCACCACGAGCACGCGGTCGCCTTTGTTCAGCACCTCGGGCTCGCCGAGCAGGCGCTGGCGCAGCCGCTGGTTGATCTGCGCGGCCATGGCGTTGCTATAGGCCACGGCGGCTACGGCCTCGAGCCGCTCGGCCACGTAGCGCTGCTGGTAAATTTCTAAGAGTTCCTCAGCATCGTTGATACGGACGACGTCGTCGCTCTCGGGCAGGGCGGGCAGCGGTACGGGCGCGCCAGTGGCGGCAACGCGGTCCAGGCATTCGCGCAGGGCGGTGGCCAGCACCAGCACGCCGCTGTGCAGGGCCTGGCGCCGCACCTCAGTGAGCGTAACACGGCCGGCAGTAACCTGGTATTCTTTGTTGAGGTATTCTAAACTTAATGCGGGGCTGAACTCGCGGCCGATGGGCGGCAGCTGCGCGGGGTCGCCGATGAGGATGAGCTGGTGCTTGCGGTTTTTGTCAAAGACGTAGCTCATGAGGTCTTTGAGCAGGTGGCTGCCGCTGACTTCGTCGTAGAGGTCGCCGATCATGGAGGCTTCATCTACGATGTACACGGTGGGCTCGGGGTCGGTGTTGGCGCGGCGGGCAAAGCGCATGTTTCCGGTGCTCTCGGTCTCGCTCTCGTAGATATAGCTGTGTATGGTGTTCGCCTGGATGCCGAGTGCGGCGCGCTCGGCCAGCACACGGGCGGCGCGGCCCGTGGGCGCCAGCAGCACTACGTCTATTTCCTTTTGCTGCAATAGCTTGACCATGGCACGCACCATGGTGCTCTTGCCGGTGCCGGCTGCACCCGCCAGCACGAATACGGGCTTGGGCTTGTGGGTAAGGAAGAAGCGAGCGATGCCGTGAAAAGCGCGGTACTGGTCGGCGGTGGGGTCGTGGCCGAAGGCTTCGAGCAGTTCTTCGAGGAGGTCTTCGGGGGTGGGTGCGGCTCTGGGCACGGGGGGGATTTTGAAGCGCTTACACCCGCACCTTCAGCTTTTCGTAGAGGGCGTTGAGGATGGCTTTGTCTTCGGGGGTGAGGGGCACGTTGCGGCGCTTCATCACGCGCTCGGCAGTGTGTAGGGCTTTTTCCAGGTCGTAAATTTTGAAGGGCTCGTGGTTGCCCCAGGCAAAGCTGGGCACGAATTTGGGCAGGAAGCCGCCGCCGTATATGTTGGCGCTTACGCCTACCACGGTGCCGGTATTGAACATGGTGTTAATGCCGCACTTGCTGTGGTCGCCCATGAAGAGGCCGCAGAACTGCAGGCCCGTGGTGATCGTGCGGCCGTGGTGGTAGCTGTAGATTTTTACGGCGTTGTAGTTGTTCTTGAGGTTGCTGCCGTTGGTTCCCGCGCCGAGGTTACACCACTCCCCGATTACGCTATTGCCCAGAAAGCCATCGTGGGCTTTGTTGCTATAGCCCATGAAGATGCAGTTGCTGATCTCGCCGCCCACTTTGCAGTGCGGGCCGATGGTGCTGTCTGTGCGAATGCGGGCGCCCATGCTCACCACGGCGCCCTCGCCAATTGCTACTGGGCCGTGCAGCACGGCGTCTTCCTGTATCTCGGCGCCCTTGCCTATGTAGATGGGGCCGTCTTCGGCATTGAGCACGGCGGCGCGAATCTTTACGCCCTGCTCGATGAAGATGTGGTCTTTGTTGTACACCTTGGTGTGCACATCGGCCATGGCGTAGCTCTCGCGGCCCTCGGTGATGAGTTTGTAGTCGGCACGTATCTGCGCGCCGTTTTGGCGGAACAGGTCGGGTAGCTGGCGCAGCGCGACGAGTTTATAAGCTTGGTCCCAGAAGGCGAGTTTGGCCTGACCGGCCAGCTTGCCGGGGGTAAGGTAGCTGTCTATGTGTGTAAGGGCGCTGCCCTGTATACGAAAGGCGATGAGCTCGCCATCGTTGCCATAGAAGCCAACGCCCAGTGGCAGGCTGCGCACAACCTCAATGGGATAGGAATCGGTGGGGAAGAATTTGCCGTTCAGGCAGAGGTAATCTTCGCGGGGGTTGAAGCGCTGGTGCTTGGCGCGTAGGTGGCTAAAAGCGAGGGTGTCTACGGTTTCGCCCAGGACGCGCTCCCACTTTTCGCGCATGGTGAGAATGCCCACGCGCAAATCGTACACGGGGCGGGTAAGTGTAAAGGGCTGCAGGTCTAGCGCGCTTTCGTCTTCAAACAGCAGGTACTTCATGCAGAGGGGCTACAGACAAGTGTAGGTGTTATGCATTCTCAAAATGCATTCCAAGATACAAGATATCCGCTGTGAATGAGCAGTTTGTAAGCGGTGCTTACGCAACAAAGTGATTGCAAAGAAAACTTAGTATTTTACCTATGCACTTACGCAGTCTGTTTGCTTACAGCAGGGGTGGCCAGTTTGGGGGCGAGATACTGCGCAGTGTAGGAGCGCGCAAAGTTAACGATGCCTTCGGGCACGCCGGCGTAGAGCAGCTCGCCGCCTTTGTCGCCGCCCTCGGGGCCCAGGTCGATGAGCCAGTCAGCGCACTTCATTACATCCAGGTTGTGTTCAATGACGAGCACGGTGTTGCCTTCGGCTACAAGGCGGTAGAGCACCTGTAGCAGCCGGTTTACGTCATGGAAGTGCAGGCCGGTAGTGGGTTCGTCAAAGAGGTAGAGGGTGTGTTGCTCATTTTGCTTGTCCAGAAAAGAGGCCAGCTTAAGGCGCTGGGCCTCGCCCCCACTAAGGGTGCTGGTGCTCTGGCCCAGGCGAACGTAGCTGAGGCCCACATCCATCAGCTTCTGCAGGCGGCTCACGATTTTGTTTTTGCCCTCAAAGAATTTCACCGCTTCTTCCACGGTAAGCTCCAGCACTTCATAAATGCTCTTGCCGTTGTATTGCACTTCCAGCACCATTTGTTTGAAACGCTTGCCATTGCAGGTGTCGCAGGTGAGCTTAATGTCAGGCAGGAATTGCATCTGTACGGTGGTAAGCCCCTCGCCCTGACAGGTTTCGCAGCGGCCGCCCGTTACGTTGAATGAGAAGTGCAGCGGCTTGAGCTGCCGGTCTCGCGCTGCAGGTAGATTTGCGAACAAATCACGGATGGCATCATAGGCCCCTACATAGGTAACCGGGTTGCTGCGCACGTTTTTACCTATAGACTGCTGGTCTATCATTTCAATGGTTTCGATGCGGTCCATGTCTCCTTCCAATGCGCGAAACTCGCCGGGCTTCTCGGCGCTGGGTAGGCCTAGGTGCCGGAGCAATGCAGGATGTAAGATTTGTTTTACGATGGTGCTCTTGCCCGAACCTGAAACACCGGTTACAACCGTGAGCACACCGAGGGGTAAACTGAAATCAACATTCTTTAAATTGTTTTCGCGGGCGCCTCGCAGGTGTACCCAGCCGCTGGCTTTGCGCCTGAAAGCGGGCACAGCTATGCTTAAGTCACCACTTAGGTAACGGCCTGTATATGAGGCGCTTTGTGAGAGCAAATCGGCGTACTGGCCACTGAATACTATCTCTCCGCCGTGCTCGCCTGCCAGCGGGCCTACGTCCACAATATGGTCGGCATGGCGCATGATGCTCTCATCGTGTTCTACCACCAGCACGCTGTTGCCCAGCGTGCGCAGGTTCAGCATGATGCGCGTGAGCCTGTCACTATCGCGCGGGTGCAGGCCGATACTGGGTTCGTCGAGTATGTAGAGGGAGCCAGTAAGGTTACTGCCCAGCGAGGTGGACAGGTTGATGCGCTGCATCTCGCCGCCACTGAGGGTGCTTACTTTGCGGTTCAGGTTTAGGTAGCCCAGGCCTACTTCCTGCAGGTAGCGCAGGCGCGAGGTTATTTCGAGCAAGATGCGGTCTGACACCTGGCGCTGGTGTTCGGTAAGCTTGATTTCCGACATGGCAACATACATCTGGGCTATGCTCATGGCTACGAACTGTGCCAGGTTATAGCCATCTATTTTTACATAGAGCGCATCTTTGCGCAGGCGGCTGCCGAGGCAGTCAGGGCAGGTGGCATAGCCGCGGTAGCGGGCGGCCAGCACGCGGTATTGCACCTTGTGGCTCTGGCTCTCCACATGCTTAAAGAAGTCGTTGATACCGCTTACTTCAGCATTGCCCTGCCAGAGCAGGTCGCGCTCTTTGGTGCTAAGGTCATGGTATGCGCGGTGTATGGGAAACTTAAATTTGGTGGCAGCCGTGATGAAATCTCGCTGCCAGGCACTGAGGGTATTGCCCTTCCAGCAGGCCACGGCATCGTCATACACGCTCAGGTTTTTGTCCGGTATTACCAGGTCTTCATCAATCCCCACTACCCTGCCAAAACCCTCGCAGGTGGGGCAGGCGCCGTAACTGTTGTTAAAATTGAAAAGCTGGACGCTGGGCTTCTCAAAGCTGATGCCGTCCAATTCAAATAGCTCGCTGAACTCGACTTGCGGCTGGCCCTCTACAAGCACCTGGCAGCGGCCGTGCCCCTCGTTGAAAGCCGTCTGTACGCTATCTGCCATGCGTTGCAGGAACTCTTCAGTAAAGGCTTCGGCAACGAAACGGTCTATGAGCAGCACTACGTCCTCGAGTTTGGGTTTTTTCTCAGCGGCTAGCAGGTCTTCCAGGTCTTGTGCACCCGTGGGCGTCCAGATGCGGCTAAAGCCTTTCTGCAGGGCGATTTCCAGCTCCTGGCGTGTGCTGCGTTTGGGTGTGGGCGGGATGCGCGCCAACAGGTAGATGCGGCTGCCTTCAGGCTGGTTAGCAATGTGGTCCACCACGTCGCTGACAGTATGGCAGGTGACGGGTTCGCCAGAAATAGGAGAATATGTGACACCGATACGGGCAAAGAGTAGCCGCAGGTAGTCAAGTACTTCTGTAATTGTGCCTACAGTACTGCGTGGATTAGAGCTACTTACGCGCTGCTCGATGGCGATGGCAGGCGAGAGGCCATGGATGAAATCCACGTCAGGCTTCTGCATCCTGCTTAAAAACTGCCTGGCATAGGCGCTAAGGCTCTCTACATAGCGGCGGTGCCCCTCAGCATAGAGAGTATCGAAGACGAGGCTGCTCTTGCCCGAACCCGATACGCCCGTGAAAACCACCAGTTTACCTCTGGGAATCTCTAGGTTTATGCTCTTTAGGTTGTGCGCACGTGCCCCACGGATATGGATAAATTTGGTCTCGGATGCGCTCACTACAGTGGATGATTGATTTTTCTGGTGCGTAAATTGAGGGATAAAAGATGTGGCAACATACTTTTTAGGACTGGGTTTATCTTTAGGAACGTTAACATATGCTTTAGGCGTTTCTACTGGATATTCACCGTCTAAAACCAACGTTTCACCCTATTTTGCTGCTTAGGCAGCACAAAGCTAACCAACTTTAAACTTCCTATCTCTGTTACTATTCAAACCTAACCACACAACTGGCCTATTTAGCATACTTACACTCTATTAACGTAGAAAGGGGAACCAAAAGTGAAAAATGTAGCGCGAAGCATGCCTACCCTACAAAGTAGCGCAAGCCAAACAAACGAACTGCGACTGCCTTACCGCAGCACGCACACCGAAGACAAAGAGCTTTTGCAAAGCTACATAGGGGGTGAAAAGCGCAGCTTTGAAACGCTGGTGAAGCGGCACAAAGCCAAACTTTTTGCTACCATCCTGCAGATCGTAAAAGACCGCGACGTGGCGGAAGACCTGATGCAGGAGACCCTGATAAAAATAGTAAACGTTATACAAGACCGGAAGTATAATGAAGAGGGTAAGTTCTTGCCCTGGGCTGTGCGCGTGGCGCGCAACCTGAGTATAGACTACTTCCGGCGTGAGAAGCGTAACCCATTGCTGCGGAATACCGACGCCGTAAACCTGATGGAGAACCGGTTCCGTACGGATGAGAACCGAGAGAAGCAGTTGATACGTGAAGAGAACACCAGCATGGTGCGCCGCCTCATCAACCAACTGCCTGACAAGCAGAAGGAGGTGCTGATTATGCGGCACTACAATGAGATGAGTTTTAAGGAGATTGCGGAGCAAACCAATGTGAGCATCAACACAGCGCTGGGCCGTATGCGGTATGCGCTGGTGAACCTGCGCAAGCTGGCCGATGAGCAAAGAGATGTGCGGTAGTTAATAGTATAAAGAAAAAAGTAAAGGCCCTGGCTGAATTGCTGGGGCTTTGGCTTTCTGCATACATCCCTCAACTGCACAGCAAATGGAATTAGGATGGCTTCGTATCCGCCAACACCTGCTTCAGATAGGCCGTAAAGCCCTGGGCATAGTTTACGCTGCCGCCCATCTCAGCCAGCTTGGCGCGGGCCACCGTGCTGGTAGCACAGAGGTTACGAATCATGCCGTCCCACTTGAGCCACTGGGCACGGTCTATCGCATTCTGGTGAATGGAGCTGTGGTAGAACTCATATACGGTTTCGTAGATGTTGGTTATCATCACCACGAAAAGTTGTACGCGCATGGCTTGATGCGGCGTGAGCTGTACGCTGGCATCGCGGTGGGCATCCCAGAGTGCCCATAGTTCGTCATGTTCTATCAGGTATTTGTCTATTTCCAGTAAGAGGCGGTTGTGTTCCTGCCGGCCTGCTGTGCGCAGGTTGGTGCGGTTAAAGCGGTAGAGGATGAAGGTGAACATCGCCGAGTTGAGGAACGACAGGCTGGCGATGATGATGAGTAATGTTTGTGAGGCCATGGGCAGTGGATGTTATGCTACTAAACTACGAAAAGCACATCTGCTGGGTTGTTTTGTAGTTTTACATCTCATCTATTTGCGTACGTGACCAAACAAGAACGGGCGGCGGGCATATTGGGCTGGTTTGCTGCCAACAACCCCCAGGCCGAAACCGAACTGCATTACCGAACACCCTATGAGCTGCTGGTAGCGGTGATGCTGAGCGCACAGTGTACCGACAAGCGGGTAAATCTGGTTACGCCCGCGCTATTTGCGCAGTACCCTACCCCAGCGCTGCTGTCCCTGGCTACTGAAGATGAGATTCTGGGCTACATCAAAAGCATAAGCTACCCGAACAGCAAAGCCAAGCACCTGAAAGCTACCGCGGAGATATTGGTGCGTGAATACAATGAGGCCGTACCGGGTACTATGGAAGAACTGATTAAGCTTCCGGGTGTGGGCCGCAAAACAGCGAATGTGATTTTAAGTGTAGCCTTTGGCGAAAATGCGCTGGCTGTAGATACGCATGTGCTGCGGGTGAGCCATCGCATTGGGCTCACAACTAACCCCAAGAACCCGCTCATAACTGAGCAGCAACTGCGCAAGTTGATACCCGAAGCGCAGCTGGGCGTAGCTCACCACTGGCTCATTTTACATGGGCGCTATGTGTGTATGGCGAGAAACCCCCAGTGTAGTACTTGCGGCATCAGTAGCTGGTGCAAGTATGGTACGACCCAGCTGAAAGCCAAAAGCTAGCGGTGCTTGCATGCCTGCGTAAAAGCCTGCATCTTAGCCACGCATGCAACCTGAGACCCACGCCCGGCCTACACGCGCCGTATACACCGCAGTACTGGTAGCCGCGCTGGGCTACTTTGTTGACATCTACGACCTTATCCTCTTTGGTATCGTACGGGTAGATAGCCTCACCAGCCTGGGCCTGAGCGGCGATGCGCTAAAAAATGTGGGCATCACCCTTATCAATGCGCAGATGGTGGGTATGCTCATTGGGGGTGTGCTATGGGGCGTGTTGGGCGACAAACGCGGGCGGCTGGCCGTGCTTTTCGGCTCCATCTTTCTTTACAGCGCGGCGAACATAGCCAATGCGTTTGTGACTGACATACCCACGTATGCGCTGCTGCGCTTCATTGCCGGCGTGGGGCTGGCGGGCGAACTGGGTGCTGGCATTACGCTGGTGGCTGAAAGCATGAGCAAAGAGAAGCGCGGCATCGGTACCACCATCATTGCAAGCCTGGGGTTGCTGGGTGCGGTGGCTGCAGGGCTGGTGGGCGGATACGACTGGCACAACCTTGGCATTATGTGGGACAACTGGCGCGTGGCATACCTGGTGGGTGGCATACTGGGTGTACTGCTGCTGCTGCTACGTATCAACGTGTTTGAGAGCGGGCTGTACAGCCAGATGAAAACAGCCACGGTGAGCAAGGGCAACTTCTTTGCCCTGTTTCGAAATCGTGACACTTTATTCAAATACCTGCAATGTATTCTCATTGGCATACCCATTTGGTATGCAATCGGCATCCTGGTATTTTTCAGCCCTGAGATTAGCAAGGAACTGCGCGTGCAGGGGGCCATCACTGCGGGCACCAGCGTAATGCTGGCCTACATGGGGTTGAGTATTGGCGACCTGTGCTGCGGCTTCTTGAGCCAGTATTTGAAAAGCAGGCGCAAAGCCGTGCTAGCCTTTATGGCGCTGAGCGTACTGGCAACTGCGTACTACCTGCTACTGATGCGCGACGTAAGCCCCGCGCATTTTTATGCGGTGTGTTTTGTGCTGGGGTTTGGCGCGGGCTACTGGGCTGTGTTTGTAACGATAGCGAGTGAGCAGTTTGGTACCAACCTGCGCGCGACCGTAACCACCAGCGTGCCCAACTTTGTGCGTGGCAGTCTTACGCTCATTACGCTGGCGTATGAGTACCTGAGCCATGTGGGTACGGATGTAAGTGGCGCGTTGATAGTGGGCGCTGTTTGTTTTGCAGGTGCTATTGTGGGCCTTTGGCGCATGCAGGAGACCTTCGGCAAGGACCTGAATTATTTTGAGGAACTGTAAACATGAAGCGACTGTCCAAACGTAGAATTATTCTATTGGTCTTACTGGCTGTGCTGCTTACAGGGCTACTGTTGCCCCAAAATTTTATTAACCCCGTGCAAGGGGCAAACAATGACAGCTATGACAAGCAAACTTTCTGGTACTACCCCTGGGGTGCATCTGTGGTACACAAGGGCGTGGACATTTTTGCAAATGAGGGCACGCCTGTGCGTGCTGCTACTGCAGGCCTGGTTATCTATACAGGCGAGCTGGGCCTGGGCGGCAATGTAGTGGTGATACTGGGGCCCAAGTGGCGCATTTATTACTATGCGCATTTGCGCGAATTCAAAACGCAGCCCTTACGCTGGGCAAGTAAAGGGGAGCAGATAGGCACTGTGGGTACAACCGGAAATGCGAAAGGAAAGCCCCCGCATCTGCACTATTCTATCTACACACTCATCCCCTACCCCTGGCGCATAGATAGCGACCGGCAAGGCTGGAAGAAAATGTTTGTGCTGAACCCGATTGATTATCTAAGGGAGGTGTGAGATAGAGGTCATTAGCCAACAAGCATTGCTATACTTAATCCAACTTCTTCCCAGACTTCTTAGCGGCTTCTTCAATCTTCTTTTGGAAAATGGGCATGTCTTTTTCTACCCACTTAAATATGCCTATTTGTATATCTGCTGTCAAACTTGGCGTTACCTGAATACTCTTTTTGCCTACAGGTGTTTTATAAAATGCTATCAATTCATCTATTTCAAGCTCAGTAAAATATTTTGTAAACACAGGCAGCGTAACCCTGTACATGCTCAAAATCATTTCATCTAAAAACGCTTTTCGGGTCTCTTCTGGCAGCTTGGTTTTAGACTCATTTTCTTGCATATCAAACACATTTTTAAACACATTGTCAAAAACTTTTTCCATGCCCATCAGCTCAAACAACTGAGCGGCTTTCTTCGCGCTGGCCAAGCTATCGTTTTGAGCAAGTGCTGTAGATGGTGATAGCAAGATTACTAACAGTATATTTAGAAATAGCTTATGCATAAATGGTAACTAATTGTTTAAAAAGTTTATTTTTATACGTAGCGGGGTGTTGAGCCTGTAGCTAAGTAAGATTCCCGCTTTCGCGGGAATGACACCTTGGGGTTTATAGAGATGCCCTCATTTACCATATCTAAGCTTCTCCATAGCTCTTTTACTTGCGGCTTTAACTTCAATTATTGAGGCAGCCGAAATTTCGTTTTGTAATGTTGGCATTAAGCTGGCAATTTTCTTTCCAGTTGGAGTTGAGTAGTAGTTAACTACATCTACTAATTCACTTTCCGTAAGATGCTTGTCATAAACTGGCACTAGAGAATTAAGGCACGCGTTTACGTCAAACTCCTTTTGAAATAAATCATAATACCCTTGAGGAATAGAAGGATCATTTTTCTTGAATTGTTCTATAGTTCTTATTACTGAGTTATTAATTAAAGCTTTGGCGTTAATTACCTCAAAAAATTTATTTATAAGTTCTCTCTTTGTTGTAGAAATTGATTGTGCAACTAATTGACTTAGTACAAATAAACACAGCACTAATGTGGATAGGACAAACTTCATTTTTACTTACAAAAATATAGAAACTTACGCCGCCTTCAGGTGGCTGAGTCCGCTCTTGGCGAACTGGTTTTGGGCGTATTCCAGCGTAACCGTAAAGCTGTTCTGGTTGCTGCCGGGCATTTCATACATGGCATCGGTAAGTATGCTCTCCAATATGCTGCGCAGGCCGCGGGCGCCGAGCTTTAGGTCGTCGGCTTTGTCCACGATATAGTCCAGTACCGCGGGCTCAAACTTAAGGCGCAGCCCCTCCATGTCCATCAGCTTGCTATACTGCTTGATAAGCGAGTTTTTGGGTTCGGTAAGTATGGCGCGGAGCGTGCCTTTGTCCAGCGGCTTGAGGTAAGTAAATACCGGCAGGCGGCCAATGAGTTCGGGGATAAGGCCAAAGCGCTTAAGGTCAGCCGGCTGCACATACTGCAAGATGTGCCCCTCTTTGGTTTCACGTGCAGCTGCTTTGCCAAAGCCCAGCGCGCCAGTATTGATGCGCCGCTGCACCACTTTGTCCAGCCCCTCAAATGCGCCACCGCAAATGAAGAGGATGTTGCTGGTATCTATCTTGATGTAGTTCTGGTCGGGGTGTTTGCGGCCACCTTTGGGTGGGATGTTGGCCTCGGTGCCTTCCAGAATTTTAAGCAGCGCCTGCTGCACGCCTTCGCCGCTCACGTCACGCGTAATGCTGGGGTTGTCGCTTTTACGGGCGATCTTGTCTATTTCATCAATATACACGATGCCGCGCTGTGCCGCCTCCACGTCGTAGTCGGCTGCCTGTAGCAAGCGCACGAGTATGTTCTCAACGTCTTCGCCTACATATCCTGCCTCAGTAAACACTGTGGCGTCGGCAATGCAGAAGGGCACATTCAGCACCTTGGCTATTGTGCGGGCCAGCAGGGTTTTGCCCGTACCGGTTTCACCGATGAGCAGAATGTTACTCTTTTCTATTTCAACCTCGCCTTTGGCAGGGTTCGCCTGCTGGTGGGCCAGGCGTTTGTAGTGGTTGTACACCGCCACGCTTAGTATCTTCTTGGCGTCTTCTTGCCCTATGACGTATTCATCCAGGTGCTTGCGTATGTCGCGTGGGCGGAAGTTCTGAAAAGAGATGGGCAGCTTGCGCTCTGCGCTGCGCTTCACTTCGTCTACGATCAGGTTATGGGCATAGTCCACACAGTAGTTACAAATGTGGGTGTTGTCCATACCCGCTATGAGCAGAAAGGCTTCATCGCTGGTACGGCCACAAAACGAGCAGATGGCGTTTTCGGCGGGTTCCTTGGGCGTGCGGCGCTTTGACATAGGGAGACGAGGTAAGTGAGGGCGAACGGAACGGACAGTTAAGATACGCTACGGATGCAGGTTTGTAAAGGGTGTAGTGTAGGAATATTAAGCGTTGGGCAGTTTTTTAGACACCAGTACTTCGTCTATCATACCATATACTTTGGCTTCTTCGGCCGTCATCCAGTAGTCGCGGTCGCTATCGGCATTTACTTTTTCAAACGTTTGGCCACTGTGTGCTGAGATGATCTCGTACAACTCCTTGCGCAGCTTCTTGTACTCTTCTATCACGATTTCCATGTCACGGCTCTGGCCCTGTGCCCCACCACTGGGCTGGTGTATCATGATGCGGCTGTGCTTGAGGCCGCTACGCTTGCCCTTGGTTCCGGCGCACATCAGTACTGCCGCCATGCTGGCCGCCATGCCCGTGCATACGGTGGCAATGTCTGGCTTTACCAAGTGCATCACATCATACATGCCCAGGCCAGCATACACAGAGCCACCCGGACTGTTGATGTAGATATTGATGTCGCGTTTGGCATCACTGCTCTCCAGGTATAGCAGTTGTGCATTTACGATGTTGGCAATCTGCTCATCTATAGCATAGCCTAAGAAGATGATGCGGTCCACCATGAGGCGGCTGAACACATCCATCACGGCTACGTTGAGTGAACGCTCCTCTATAATGTTTGGTGTAAGGCCTGTCAGGTTGTAGTTGCCCAGTTGATTGTTCTGTGCCTTGGCATAGTCGTGCAGTACCAAGCCGCTCATGCCCAAATGGCCCGTGGCATATTTGTAAAATTCTTTGTCTTGCATAATGGGAGTCTGTTGTTTGTGTGCTGTTTGCTAGGTGTAGATGTGAGTGCCTAGATCGCCCTTTCTGAGGCGGCGCTAATTTCGATAAACAACTCAAACCTACAACTGGTGTGCATTACATTTCAGTACGTTTAGCACATCTCGTTTTATTGTCTTTCGCAGGTAATAATTTTCTGCATCGCCTAAAGTTTGGCTGGGCAGCTGCTCGCTTTTTAAGTTTAGCAATAGAAAACGGTTTTTGCTGTTCTAATTTCAAAAACCATCAAAAACCTGCTCAGCGCCAAAACAAATACCAATTTGCTAGAAGTTAAGCTTCAGCAGCGACAGCCCGCTCGAACGCATTAAAGGAAACTGTCTTTGGCTCCAGCTTAACTATGTCTTTGCGTACAACGTCGTAAAAGCGCTTATGTTGTAGCGCGTTAAACTCACGGCTGAAGAGTTTCTCATCTTTCATGAAATTGTCCAGCAAGCCCTCAATGGGCGATGCACTGGCATGTGCATGTTCGTGGCTGTGGTCATGCGCATGGTCGTGATCGTGGTCATGCGCATGATCGTGGTCGTGGTCGTGGTCGTGCGTATGCGCATGGTCATGTGTATGAACATGGGTGTGCCCTTCTGCATTTGCGCCCTCCTCAGCCTGCCCATGGGGCTGTGCATCTAGCTGAGGCATAAAGCTTTGCAGCCGTTGCTTTAAATCATTGCGTACGTCATCTTCGCTTACCTTCAACTCAGGATATTGCTGTTGCAGCTTCTTGCGAATGAGGTGAAAGCGAAGCTCATCTCGGTACTGGGCATAGCGCTGCTCCAGCGAGCCGGGCTCCTTAAAGTCATTAAACTCCTCCGCCAGCCAGCGCTGCAAGATGCGGTCGGGCAGCTCAAAGACATTGCTTTTCAATAAATCGGTGCGGATGCGGTTGTTCAGGTAGTTATCCGCCATTGTTTGCGATTCAACCGTCATCTTCCTTTTCAGCTCTTCGCGGAACTGCAACTCGTTGTCCACCTGCATACCGGGTAAGGCTTTGGCGTAGAACTCAGCATTGAGCGCGGCAGGCACGCAGGTAAAGATTTGGCGCACTTCAAACTTCAGTTCCAGGTTTGCCACGTTGCGGTACTCTGCTGTCTCAAGCCTAAACGCCTGCGAGCCCTCAAACTCATCCTTAAACAGTTTAACAGGCACAAAGGTTATGGCATCTTTTTCACGCTTGCCTTTCACGGCATCCTTTAGTTCTGGGCGAAGGTCCGTGTTGAAACTGAAGAAACGCATGAAGGGCAGTTCAGGTGAACCCTCTGCCGGGCTAGGCGCGCTCACAATGCCCGCCACCAGGTAGTTGGGTGCAGCAGCAAAGTCCACCACTTCGGCTTTCGCCTGCTCACCCATCTGGTATTGGTAACGTTTTATTAAGTCATCCAGGTCGCTATCTTCCACCGTAACTGCATAGCTGTTATAGGCTTTAAGTGCTGAAGTATTCAGTGTGAATTCAGGCTCTAGCCCAATTTCAAACTCAAACTGGAAGGACTGGTCACCGCTGGCATCCATCTGGTTCAGGTTGCTCGAGGCTAGAAATGGCTTGGCTAGAAATTGTATGTTCTGTGTTTGAATGTATTCAGCCAGCTCGCGGCCCACCTTCTGGTTGATCTGCTCGGCCAGCACGCTGGGGCCAAAACGTTTTTGAATCAACCCAAAAGGTACCTTCCCTGCACGAAACCCTGGTAGCGAAGCTTGCTTAGTGTACTTCTTTAATTCAGCCAGGTATTCTGTTTTATAATCTTCAGGACTTACTGATACCGCGATTACGTTTACCAGTGCTTCTTTGGGTTTTAGTACGATTTCCATGTGTTACGGTTTGGGTTCAGCGTATTCTGTGCGCCAATCCCGCCAGAAAATAGAAAAGTGCCAGAATATGCTGGCAATTGTTTCGATTCAAAAATAGTGCGGATGAAGGGACTCGAACCCCCAACCTTTTTACAGGACCAGATCCTAAGTCTGGCGCGTCTACCAATTTCGCCACATCCGCGTAGCAAATACAAATGCTTGCCAAGGTGCTCATTTGAACCACAAAACAGGCATTTGCAAAGGGATGCAAAGTTATCCAAAAGCTGCGCATAAAACGCTATGCCCTAGTATATTTATTGTAGTACTTGCAGCTTAGCATTCACGTTAGATGTGTTATGGCCGACTTAGCCGAAGCTACCCTTCAGAAGGGCCTCACCACGGGCGAAAAAGACCTGGTTCTCAACGCCTACAAGCAGCTGATTAAAGCGACACTTGAGTTCTCTACTAAAGAAGAGCGCAAGCAGATTCGGCGTGCATTCGACTTTAGCCTGGAAGCCCATGGCGATGCACGGCGCAAAAGCGGAGAGCCTTACATCCTACACCCTGTGGCAGTGGCCCGTATCCTAGTGCGCGACATTGGGCTGCACGATGCCACCAGTGTGGTATGCGCACTTTTGCATGACGTAGTAGAAGACACCTTTGCAGAGCTCAAAGACATTGAGCGCGACTTTGGCAGTGATGTGGCACACATCATAGACGGCCTTACCAAAGTATCTGGCGTTTTTGACCCAAGCAGCAGCAAGCAGGCTGAAAACTTTCGCAAGATGCTGCTCACCATGAGCAATGACATCCGGGTAGCCATCATCAAGCTGGCCGACCGGCTCCACAACATGCGCACGCTGGAGCACACCAAGCGTGAAACACAACTGAAGATAGCCAGCGAAACCCACTACCTCTATGCCCCCCTTGCCCACCGCCTCGGCCTATACGCAGTTAAATCAGAACTAGAAGATTTAGTACTAAACTACACAGAACCAGAAGTTTACAAAATCATTTTGGCCAAGCTGGCCGAGAGCAAAGTGGAACGTGACCGTTACATTCAGGGCTTTACACGACCCATTGCAGCCAAGATGACAGCCATCGGCCTGGACTGCACCATAAAGGGCCGTGTAAAAGGGGTGAATAGCATCTATGAAAAGATGAAGACGCAGAACATCCCGTTTGAGGAAGTTTACGACCTGTTTGCTATCCGCATCATTATTCACAGCAAGCCAGAAGAGGAAAAGTGGGACTGCTGGCGCGCTTACTCAGCCATCACCAGCACCTACCGGCCGCACCCCGAGCGCACCCGCGACTGGATATCCATACCCAAAAGCAATGGCTATGAGAGCCTGCATACCACCGTAATGGGCCCCAAGGGGCGGTGGGTAGAAGTGCAAATCCGCACGGAACGCATGGATGAGCTAGCCGAAAAGGGGCTAGCTGCACACTGGAAGTACAAAGACAAGCAAGGGAGCGCCAGCGAGCAGCGCCTGGAACAATGGCTGGCCAATGTGCGCGGCCTGCTGGAAAACAAAACCCTAAGTGCGCTGGATCTGGTTGCGGAATTCAAGAGCAACCTGGCACTGGACGAGATATATGTGTTTACGCCGAAAGGCGATATGAAAACCCTCCCTTCCGGTGCTACCGCGCTTGATTTTGCCTACGAAATACACACGAATCTGGGCAATAGCTGCATCGGAGCCAAAGCAAACCAGCAGGTGGTGCCTCTCAGCTACAAGTTGCGAAATGGAGACCAGATAGAGGTGCTAACCAGCAAAAAGCAACAGCCAGCCGTAGAGTGGTTAGAATTTGCCGTGACCTCCAAAGCGATTGCTAAAATCAAGGAAGACCTTAAAGAGCAGCGCAAAGGCATTATCGCAAAAGGCAAAGATATTTTTGACTGGAAGCTGCAGCATTTGGGCATTACCGAAGACCATCCATCCGTAAAAGAACTGATGGCTGAGTTTAAGATACCGAACCTGTCAGAATTCTATTTCAGGCTCGGCACACACCGCATAGATGTAAAGAAGATTCTGGCGTTTATAGAAACCCGGCAACAGCAGATAAAATCGCCAGTGATACACCTGCTGGGTGCTACAGCTAAAGCAGGTAACAAGACAGCCGAAGCTACACAGACTGCACTGCAGGAGCTGGGAACATCAGAGAGCTTTGAGGCTTTCCTACAGAATCGGCTGGGGGTAAGCTCAGATGCACTGGTTATCGGAGGGGAACTTACCGATGCCCCCTACCATGTGGCGCTTTGCTGCAACCCCATACCTGGCGACCTGGTGGTGGGTATAGCGGATCCTGATACACATCGGATTGCCATTCACCGAACAATCTGCCCAGTGGCGATTGAGCAGATGTCCCACTTTGGCAACCGTATCGTGAAGGCAAAATGGACACCCCACCAGGACATTGAGTTTCTGGCTGCGTTTAAGATAATAGGCCAAGACAAAATGGGCATGCTCAATAGCATTATACGTGTGCTGAGCATTAACCTGAAACGAAACATTCGCTCATTTACGATAGACAGCCAAGACGGCATGTTTGAGGGCAATCTGCGACTCTATATAAGTAGCACCGCAGAAGTAGACAAGGTGATAGAAAACCTGAAGCGGATTTCTGGGGTTTTCAGCGTTACACGGGTAGAGGGGTTATAGTACGCACACACAAGCTATCCACAGACGTATGTGTGGAAAGGGGTGGGCTTATCCACGACTGGCACAGTCCACAAAGTGTCCAGTAAATTTATCCGCATGTGTTGAAAAGTTCCCCGTGGAATGAAAACTCAAGCGTTGGATAAATATATATCCATAAAATATTAATTATCAGTGTTTTAATAAGTTTATGATTTTATTTACATGAGCTCATTATTGGGATTTCTTATAACGATAGCATATATTAACCGAATGGTTAAACTTTTGGTTAACATGCTAAATGTCGGATAATCCTCTAAAACTGGATGCAAAACGGCGCATTCACGCTGCGGCACGTAGTGTCTTCTTAAAAGAAGGCTTCAGCGGCGCCCGTATGCAGACGATAGCTGATGCAGCAAGCCTGAACAAGGCCCTGCTGCATTACTACTACCGCGACAAAGAGACCCTGTATAAGGCCGTATTCGATGAAGCTTATGCTGAATTTCTGTGGGCACTGGAAAAGCTGAACGACCCCGGCCTAAACTTGGTGCAGAAGCTGGAGCAGTTCGTGGCGGAAGTGCAGATGCTGGCGGCAGCCAGCCCACAAGTGGTCGCTTTTATACTATCAGAAGTAGCACGGCAGGAACCTGCCCAGCCACCCCACCCTGCTCAGTCTCGGTTTGCACTGCACAGCCTGCACATTAGCCGCCAGATCGTAGAAGGCGGCAACCTTGGCCTTATCAAACGAGCTGACCCTCTAGCTGTGCTGATGCAACTCTTTTCGCTTTCTCTATTCCCCCTACTGTCTGCCGGCCTGTTTACGCAGCTTTTGGCGTTGCCAGAAGTTGATTTAGCTGAAAGGCTGAAGGCCTATTATGCGGGGATACCCAAGCTGGTGATGAGCAGTCTTGGGCTCTAGCATGCTCATTTTATTAGTAAAAGACCGCTTCTCTATTTTTTTCTTAGATATTTAGGTGGGGTAATATCAGGCCAGCGTTTCGGTCTTTAGAAGCTAAGGCAATTGAATTAGCTAGCGTGTACTCCTCTACTTATTTCTACTCACGATTTACATACCTTTATGCCAGAGTGATGCTTTCATTTGTTTCCAAGGTCACCTAGAAACCCCTACCTCAGGTCTGTATTCAGCTGAATAAAGTTAAGTATGTCGCTATTTAAGGGGTTAGCCTTTGACAGCTTTGCCTATGGCCTGTCGGGCATATTAAGTCGGATGATGTCATTTCTGATATTTCCGTTCGTATCTCAAGTATTGGGCCCTACTGAATACGGTGTGATCGGGCTAGTAGGGAATCTAATCAACTTTTTAATGATACTTTTTCTGCTGGGCACTGATGCAGGGGTTATGCGCTGGTACTTTGATAGTAATGATGAGGAAAGCAAGAAGGTGGTAATCAATACCTGGTTCTGGCCTTATCTCGTGCTCTCAACTATACTTTCTTTATTGGTGTTTGCAGCAGCACCGTTACTCTCTCCGTACATCGTTAAAGAGATAGATATAACTGTTTATCTTCGGATGGTAGCGCTTACATTACCACTTTTTTGTTTTCAACTGCTATGCAATACGCTAATACGCTTGCAACGTAAACCGTTGCTAGCATTGCTTTATAACGTCCCTACTTCCATACTTTATATTATTCTAAACTATTATTTTATCGTCTACCAGAAATGGGGGCTGGATGGATTTTATGCTTCCTACTTTATCTACTTCACACTAAATAGTGCATTAGGTATTGCCATTGTATATAAACAGCTTAGCCCTAAATGGTTTCGGTTAGCTTTGTACAAAGATATTTTCAGGTTTAGCTTACCTATGGTCCCTGCCAATATTAGTATCTGGATTGTGGGATTGTCGGGTGGCTATTTCGTGCAGTACTACTTTACCACAGCCGATGCGGGTATCTATCAGATTGGGCTTATACTTGCAGCAGCAATATCACTCGCCACGAATGCGTTTGGATTTGCATGGCAACCCTTTGCACTTTCTATTCATAAAGACCCTGAAGCAAAGCACACTTATGCGCGTGCTCTCATGCTTTTTACTGCAGTCACAAGTATCCTACAATTGCTATTGCTGTTATTTAGTAGAGATTTGTTAGTACTTATATCTCGTCCAGAATTTGCAGATAGCAGTTGGGTGGCTTCAGCATATTCTCTCACCTATATATTTCAAGGCTTAACAAGCATATTCGTCATTGGTCTCAATATCGTAAAAACGAATGCTGACTATGGTATTATTTCAGTTGCAAGTGCTTTGCTAACATTGGTGCTAAGTTTCTTTTTAATACCCTATTTTGGCATTTACGGTGCTGTAGCCTGTGCAGTGGTTCCTAAGCTACTCTCTGTTGCTTTCATACTCAGGCAGGCCCAGCGCAGTTACCCCATTCCCTATCCCATACTTCATACGGTAGTTGTTTATAGTGGAACTATAGCAATTGGATATCTTACTCTAATGCTACTCACGTGGTGGGATATTGGCCTGGCATTTGGGGTATTCTTAAAAGCGCTGATTGCAATACTGGTTATTATTTTGGTTGGTGCTTTCGTGCGCGATAGATTAAGGCAAACAGTATTGCCTGGTAACTTTATCTAGGCTAGCAGTATAGCTTTTCGTGCAGGGCTACCAACGTTTTAGGAGTAAAATCGGGATCTATCTTACGCCCAGCATCAGCTAGCTTATGCCTAGTTTCATCATTTGTTATCAACTGCTCTAAAGCATGGGCGATAGCATCCGCATTTCTATACTCAACCACCAGGCAATTTTCACCGTCTTTGGCGAAGGCGGGTGCAATACCCGATAAGGTAAAAATAGAAGGTACCCCAGCCGTTAATGCCTCGCAGTATGTCTGCCCGAAGGCTTCGACCAAACGATTGACGGGAACATGCACAAATACGTCAAAAAGCTGGTAAAGTGCTGGGGCATCGTTTTCAAATTTAACAAGGATAAATTTTCCTGCTACTTGTCTCTCTAGTTTTGCTTGAAGCACATGGGCATAATCGCCCTTTGCATTTGCAAGCACAAGGCATAGCTTAGGGAAGCGCTCTACCAAGCTTGTTACTGCATCTATAACATATTGAATCCCTTTCAATTCTATAAACCTGGAAATCATGCCTATGACTATTGCTTCATGTGGTATTGCATATTTCTTTCGTAACACATCCACTCTCTCACTTGAGACGTTTTGAAACCTGCTAGCAAGGAAACTATTGGGAATAACAGTTATTTTTTTAGGTGATACATTTTCTTTATCAATCAGCACCTCCCTCACAACTGGTGAAATCGCTATAATATGCGTACTAAGGCGATTAACCAGTTTGTCCCACTTCACGAAATTGGGATGGTACTCCCAGTGCATTGTGCTGAAGTGTCGTGTATAAATCCGCTTCCGAATACCCAGCAGCCACGCAATTGGCATTGCTGTAATATTCGCATAGAGGAGGTGGGCGTGAACCACATGCGGTCTAAGCTTAATGAATCGCCAAAGCAGCTGTAATGCGATACGTGGCAAATCTCGTTTGCTGTGCATATTCAACCGGGTTACAGCGTGGCCTTGTTTGCGAAGCACTTGCTCCAATTCACTGTCGCCTGGATTTAACAGGATAAAGTGGTAATCGCACTTTGCAGCATTGAACCGCTCAAACAAACTTTCAAAAGAAAGGCTACTCCTAACACGGTCTATCACCAGTACAATTCTAGGGCGTGTTACCATTCGAAAACCTTCGGGGCTAGCTTCAAAAGTAGGCTAAATTGACAATTGATTGTAATCTAAATCAAATTTGGCGTAGTAGCTTTTGCAGTGAAGCTCTACGCAGGCTTGAAGCGGAGGGTCCCCTTAGGCACTCTTGCGTCTGATTTAATTTGCTGCTGGGTCTGAGTAATCATATCACCTCCGCTACGACAAAGATGCTGCCTGTAACCAGCACAACATCGTTTGGGTTAGCCGCAGAAAGGGCCGCAGATAAGCCATCCTGAACGGTTACATAGTGACGACCCAATAAGCCATATACACGGGCGTGAGCACTCAGTTCACTCGCAGTCATCGCGCGTGGGCTATCTGCCTGTACAAAGTAATACTGGCCAGCGGGTGGCAATAGTGCCAATACTTTGCTAACATCTTTATCTTTCACCATACCAAACACAATATGAAGCCCGTACTTGACGAGCCCATGCACTTGCTGCAACACCGCTGTAAGTCCATCGGCGTTATGCGCTACATCTGCAAGCACGAGGGGTTCCGTTTGCAATATTTCCATGCGACCGCGCAAACCAGTGCTGCGACGCACAGCATGTAGCCCCTTATGCAGTGCCTGTCTGTCAATATGATACCCCGCTGCATTTAAGCCATCAACAGCAGCAATCACCGTGCGCACATTGTTTGATTGGTAGCTTCCCAGCAGGTCGCATGCCATTTCCTGAACTTCACCTGAGGGCAAGTGTATGAGTGAAAATCGTTGCTGTTCCAAACCCCACTCAAGTTGTGTAGCGCTATACATGCTCTGGGAAAAAGTAAGCGAAGCCCCTACTTCAGCGGCACGCTTTTCAAACACACTACGTGTTTCTGGCAGCCACTCTCCCACTACCACAGGTATGCCCGCCTTGATGATACCCGCTTTTTCAGTAGCAATTTTTTCCAGTGTATCACCCAGCAGGTCCATGTGGTCCCAGCCGATGTTCGTGATTACACTAAGGTCAGGTACTATTACATTTGTGCTGTCCAGCCTGCCGCCCAGACCAACTTCTATAACCGCAACATCCACTTGTTGATGGGCAAAATAATGAAAGCATAGCGCCACTGTCAGCTCAAAAAAACTTGGCGCAATCTCCTCTATTAGGGGCTGCACTTGTTTAACGAATTCTACCACGTAATCCTCTGGAATTTCGCGACCTGATATGCGTATACGTTCGGTAAAGTTCTTTAAGTGAGGTGAGGTGTAGAGACCTACCTTACCATAGCCAGCAGCCATAAGCACGCTGGCCAGCATGCTGCTCACGCTTCCTTTACCGTTCGTGCCGGCCACATGCACACTGCGGAACCTGCGCTCAGGATTTCCCAGCGCTGCCAGCAACGCCAGGGTGTTGTCCAGGTTGGCTTTATAGGCAGCGGGGCCGTCTCGGTGAAATACCGGCAGGCTACTATAGAGGTAGGCGAGTGTTTCAGCGTAAGTCACAATACGCGCAAACTCAACTCATTCTTGGTTTCAAAACCGCATCCCTATCACCAGCACATCATCGGTCTGGTGGCGTGCACCTCGCCAGTTTTCAAAGGCAGTTCTAAGTGCCTCACGCTGCTCCTCTACAGGCAGTGTATGAATGCGCTCCAGCATTTCCTGAAAACGCTTTTGTGAGAATTTGCGCCCCTCAGCCCCCCCAAACTGATCCATAAAGCCGTCGGTACCCATGTAGATCATGTCACCTGCTTCAAGGGCAAATTCTTCACTGCTAAACAACTCTTCGTTCGGGTTCATAGCATAAATAGAACCCCCTGCTGGATAGCGCCCCCCCTTTAGCTCAGTGAGTTTACCGCCCCTGTATAGATTCAGCGGCCTTCTGGCCCCGCTAAATTGAAGCCGCCTGCTGGCCATATCTATGCGGCAAAAAGCCACATCCATTCCATCCTGCACGGTAGCCTGCTCATCGTATTGCTTCAAGGCATCGCGCACGCTCTGGTGCAGCTTGTACAGCACTTGGTCTGTACCCCGCAGCTTCTGCTCTTTTACAATCTGATTAAGAAAGTTATTGCCCAGCACACTCATGAATGCGCCTGGTACCCCATGCCCGGTGCAATCCACCGCGCTTACATAAAATTGCCCGTCTAGTTCTGCAAACCAATAAAAGTCTCCGCTCACAATGTCTTTAGGCAGGTAAAGCACAAAAGATTCCGGAAATCTCTCCTTGAGTTGTTCCAATGGAGGAAGTATGCTAAGCTGGATGCGCCGTGCATACTCGATGCTATCTGTTATCTGCTGGTTTTTTTCTTCGATGATGCGTGTGCGCTCTTTCACACGCTCTTCCAGGTTTTGATAGAGAAGTGCGTTGTCTAGGCAGATGCTGCCATGCGCACACAGCAGGTTAAGAAATTCTACTTTTTCAGGAGAAAAGAATCGAATTTCCTGGTCTTGCTCCAGGTAGAGCAAGCCAAGCACCTGATCCTGCTTCACAATGGGGTTGCAGTACAATGAGCGAATCTTGCGTTGCTGAATGGCCTCCACTGTCATATAGTCGCCAATCTGCACTGCATTATGCAACACTACCTGTTTCTGCTCTTTTCTTGCCGCATCCAAAATCGCTGCCGGATACTTCTTCTTGTATGCATCCACCTCAGGCACTTCTAACTTGAACCCATCTCCCAAACGATGCCCTTCCAGCGTGTAACTCTCCCCCGGCTTTACAAACACCTGTAGCAAGCCGCGTAGCGCGCCTGTATCCCGAAGGGCACTTTGCAAGAATTTCTCCATCAGGCTTTGCGGATGCACCTCCTCGCTCAGCACCTTGGCATTCTGGTTCAGGTCACCCAAAATCTTAACCTGTGTAGCCAGCTGTTTATTCAGGTAATAGCTCTTTGCCGCTTCTTCAACAGTAAGCCTTAGGTCTTTTTCATCCCAGGGTTTTGCTATGTATCTGTACAGGCCAGCATTGTTTACTGCATTGCCTACACTCTCAGCATTGGCTTGGCCTGTAAGCAGTATTTTTCGAATAGAAGAATTCAGCTTATTAACCTCTATCAGGAACTGGTCACCCTTCATACCGGGCATCAATTGGTCTGATATCACGACGTGGATATCTGTACCCTGGCCCATCAGTTCCTGTATGATCTCTAACCCCTCTTCAGCACTCTCTGCAAGTTCAAACACATAGTTGCCCCCCAAGCCAAATTCTAACTCCTGGCGCAGGCTGTTGAGCACGGTTTTCTCATCATCTACACAAAGAATTACTGGTTTTACCATGGTTGAAAGGCTAGGTTGAAACAGCTGCTATAAAGCTAGATTATAGCTAAAGAATAGAGAAGGGAATATAGCAGAACTGCTTACATACATTGAATTGAACAGCACGTAAACATGCTTACAATTTACACAAGCAATACATCATTGCTTGCACTCTTATGCAAAATGCAGGAATTGACTTAGAAAATATTTGGGATCTGTGTAATTTTACTTAGTAAGTTTAGCAACAGTGACATGCGTTGCCTAAGGGCATTTGCTAACAACCCGTAAGGTCACGCACCATTTGATGCAGAATGCCGCTGTCCCAAGGCTTGGCCGTCCATCGAAATGCTGGAAGTTTTTCGCCAAATGCGCCAACCGTATTTGATGTAGTCTCTCCGGTTAACAGTATCTTCCCTATGCTGTCATCTATCCCGTTTACCCGTATCAGAAACTCATCCCCTTTCATACTGGTCATAATCTGATCTGAAATCACGAGTGCTACCCTGCGGCCTTCACCGCGTAGTTCTTCTAGAATTTCGAGCCCCTCTTCTGCGCTTTCGGCCAGCTCAAACGAAAATGCTTTGCCAAAAGCCAGTTCTAGCTCTTGCCGAAGGCTGGTAAGCACCGTTTTTTCATCATCCACGCACAGGATTACGGGCTTGGCCATTGCAGGTTTAGTGAAGTGTTAGGTGAATCTGATACAAAATAGCAATTCCTATTGAATACGCGTTTTAAGCAATAACTATGCCTTATAGCTGTTAGGCAAATAAGACACTCCGTTACATACCTGCACTTGGCACCAGTAGAAGAAGGCGGATGGCATTATCCGCTACTACTTTTTAAGAACTGTGCATAGCGTTTATTGCTCTGGCAACTACCTGAATGTTAAGCAACCCCACCTACTGTCCACATTTTATACACATACAGTTAACTCTGTAGATTGCTACATATTTTAGAGCCCGCTTCTAGTTGCTTAGAAGCCCGCCTATACCCCACTGTACTTATCGTGGAAGTTGCCGTTGCAGTAAACCGATTCAACGTACGTGCGTACGGCATCTGGCTTAATAGCAATGCAGAGGTGCTGGTAAGCGAAGAATACATACAGGGCCGCAGAATCGTAAAGTTCCCAGGCGGAGGGCTGGAATACGGCGAGGGGCTTACCGAATGCCTGTTTCGCGAATGGCAAGAAGAAACGGGGCTTGAGATTGAGATTATCCGGCATTACTACACCACTGATTTTTTTCAGCCTTCTGCTTTCAACCAGGCCGAACAGGTGCTGAGCATATATTACCTGGTGCGCCCTGTGGCCGCTAATGGCCATAGCATGCCGAAGCTAGATGAAAATGGTGCTGATGAAAACATCCGTTTCAGTTGGGTATCCATTACTCAGCTCAGTCCAGAGCTTTTTACGCTACCGATAGACAAAGTGGTGGCGGATAAGCTGGTACACGACTTTGGCGAGTGGACGCTGTACCCTGTAAACTGAGAACCACAAAATGTAGTGGCTTAGCTATTCGACAGGTTCCATAGGGGATGTCGAGTAGTATCTTGGGTAATTAAAGTATATAGTGGCTCAAATCCTTTTGCTGCACTAGCGCACCCAGCTTCTGCTGCACAAATGCAGCCGTTATGGTAAACTGCTTTTCGGCGTTCTGGTCGGGTACGGAAAAGAGGATTTCCTCCAGCAGCGCACTCATCATCGTGTGCAGGCGGCGTGCACCAATGTTTTCTACTTCCTGGTTAACAAGAAATGCCAGTCTTGCAATTTCTTGCAGGCTGTCAGGTTCAAAGCTTAGCGCGATGCCCTCAGCCGCCAGCAGCGCTTCATATTGCTTGGTGAGTGCATTGCGTGGCTGCTGTAGGATGCGTACAAAGTCAGCCTCCGTAAGTGGGCTCAGCTCTACCCGTATCGGGAAGCGGCCCTGCAGTTCGGGTATCAAGTCTGATGGCTTTGCGATATGAAATGCACCGGCTGCAATAAACAGCACATGGTCAGTTTTCACTGAGCCGTACTTGGTGTTCACCACCGTGCCCTCTACTACCGGCAGCAGGTCGCGCTGCACGCCTTCGCGGCTCACATCCGGCCCGCCAGCACCTTTGCCGCTGCGCCCGGCCACTTTGTCTATCTCATCTATAAAGATAATCCCAGAATTCTCAGCCCGCAGTATCGCCTCGCGAGACACATTGTCCATGTCTATCAGTTTCTGCACTTCTTCTTCCGTCAGGTACTCACGTGCTTCGGCCACCGTCATGCTGCGGTTCTTGCGGCGCTTGGGTATCATGTTGCTCAGCATGTCTTGCAGGCCCTCCATTCCTTCTACGCCCACGGGCGCCATCACCTGCATACCCCCACCTGGCACCGTCACCTCTACTTCTACCATGCGGTCTTCCAGTTCTTTACTCTTTATTTTCTGCCGGAACTTCTCACGTGTGCGTTCATTCAGCTCAGCATCTTCTTTGCTCACGGTGGGGCCGCCGTCTGTCCGGTTTAGAAAGAAACCAGTGCCTGCGGTTGCAGTTTCCGGCATTTTAACCGGTGGAATCAGAATATCAAGAATCTGCTCCTCTGCTTGTGTCACGGCGCGCTCCAGCACTTCAGCCCGCTTCATCTGCTTAATCAGCAAAACGGATTGTTCCACCAGGTCACGCACCATGCTCTCCACATCCCGTCCTACGTAGCCCACCTCGGTAAACTTGCTCGCTTCTACTTTTACAAATGGTGCCTCTGCTAGCTGTGCCAGCCGCCGCGCAATCTCCGTCTTACCTATGCCTGTGCTGCCTATCATCAGTATGTTGTTCGGCATGATCTCGGAACGCATCTCTGGCGCTGCATTTAGCCGTCGCCAGCGGTTGCGCAGTGCGATGGCAACTGCTTTCTTGGCAGCATGCTGGCCCACAATGTATTTATCAAGTCCGGCTACTATCTGCCCCGGGGTATAGTTCTTGGTCATTGCACAAAAGTACTTGATTAAGTTACTTCAAATATCAGATGTATATAATTGATAATGAATAGAATAAAAAGACTATTGTCACTTTAGCTTTAATACGTTATCGTGCATTTTGCCTATGCTCTACTTCGTACCTGGGTGCCGCATATAGAAAGCCAAAAGCCTCGCTGCTTGTCCTACTCAGGTGCTTGTGGTGCTTTTTGTGGGCACGTATCAGCCGCAATAGGTATCCGTTTCGGAACCTGTAGCGAAAGCGAACACGCTGGTGTATGACCACGTCATGCAGAAAGAAATACAACACCCCATACACAGCTATGCCCACCCCACCCCAGAACGCAACAAAGCCTATAACCGTGGGGGTGGTATCGCCATACACAATCAGCGCTGCAGACAGGATGCCGTAGAAAAGCGAAACAATGTCGTTCGCTTCAAAAAAACCAGCTTGCGGTTTGTGGTGCGTCTGGTGCAGAAACCATAGTGGCCCGTGTAGCACATACTTGTGCATGCACCAGGCAAAAGCCTCCATTGCCACAACCATAACTACCAGGATGCAAATACCGAAGACCCAATGCATGTGTATATCGTAAAGCTGCAATAACGCAAAACTTGCCATAAAGTATCCGCAACTTGCATCGGAATATTCATCTGCAAGTGATCACTTACCGACAAAGGGAGCAGCAGCTTGCGGCAGTTTTGCACCCCCTCTACCCTACTGCTGAAGCCGCCAGCCTGGCTCGCCGAGCCCTGCAGGCAGCCAGTGGTATGCCTCCCCATGAGCTGGTGTTGCACGCCAATGCTATACTTCCTGCCGCCACTGAACTTATACTCACCGGCTGGCAGAATCGCCTGCTGTGTGCTGAACCATTGCAGTACATTACGGGCGAAGCCATGTTCTACGGGCTTCTATTTCAGGTAACCCCAGCTGTACTTATCCCCCGCCCAGAAACCGAAGAACTGGTGCGCTGGGTAGTGCAGCTGTACGCTAAAACAGATCCGCTACACATATTAGACATTGGCACGGGCAGCGGCTGCATTGCGGTAACACTGGCCCATAGCCTACCACAGGCAAGTGTTAGCGCCTGGGATGTAAGTGCCGATGCGTTGAAAATTGCGCGGAACAACGCCGCACAACAAGCGGTAAGCGTACAGTTTCTTCAGCAGGATGTTTTTGCTGTCCTGCCCAAGCAACCCCAGCGCTACCATGCCCTCGTAAGCAACCCACCCTACATACCCGAAAACGAGCAAGACACTTTACACCCCAATGTGAAGGCTTACGAGCCCCACCTTGCGCTATTCGTATCGGACAATGACCCGCTTGTATTCTACCGCCGTATTGCACAATTGGGGCAGCAACTGCTTTTGCCAGGGGGGGCACTGTTTTTTGAACTACACCCACCCTACGCAGGCCAAGTCGCAACCGTTTTGGAGGAAAGTAACTACATGAACATTGAAACCAAAAACGACTTGCAGGGTAGAGCCAGAATGCTCAAAGCCAACATTCCCGTGTAGCACCACGTATTAAAACGAACCTTGATAACACACATGCTATCAATTACATAGGCAAGGCAGTACCCGGGTATTTGCTTATGAAAACATGCCTGGTTAAACATGAATGTGCATTACCTACCTACACCTGTGCCACCCATATCTCATTCCCCGCAGGGCGGTATATCTGAAAACCAGGAAACACTTTTTGGAACAATGGCCTGAAACGGGCAGTGGCTTTATCAGCCTCAAAATCCACTACCCTATTGTACACTACCCTGCCCCCTGGCGCTGTGATCCGCCGAAGCGCCGCAACAAAATCAGGCGCCTCGGCACGCCGCGGCACCGTGAACTCAATGAAGAGATCAACCACCACCAGATCAAACGGTTCGCCAGCGTACTGTTTTACATACGGTATGGCGTCTGCCTGCACAGGGCTAAGCCAGGCTGCATGCCCCAGCCCGAAATGTTCGTAGGCAAGCTCCAGCACGGCCTCGTCCCATTCTACGCCTACAATGTGTGCGTGGGGGTGTGCTTTGTGAATGAGGTGCGGGACACTACCCGCGCCCAGCCCCAATACAAGTACCCGCTTAACACCCCAGTGCGGCATACCAGCCTCATCAAAAGCCTCAGCGAAAACCTGCTCTAGGCGCCCCCGGCTATAATTAACCACGCCTGCATTGAGTCGTAGCTTCCCCGCCTCCAGGGCAACCTCCAAAAGCGGGTTTTTGGTGCTGCCGCGCTGCGCCCGCGGTACATCTATTACAAAGCTCAGTGGCCATTGCAGCCAGCGCGGCAGGCGGGCAGTCCAGTGCATAAGGTTATACGTGCTTGCTGGGCTAGATTTGGTTTGCGATCAAGGCGCCAATTTACCCGCAACCCGCGCGAGTGCGGCTTCAGTTCGCTGCTCAAGGGCCATTTTGTAATCGTAATCCTGGTTTTTGTAGCGGGCTAGCTGTACATACCAGTTTTGGGCTTCGGTATAGCGGCCAGCAGCTTCTGCCAGCACACCCAGGTAGTAGCAGGCATGCACACGCATCCAGAGTTTGCCTGCTGGGCTGGCTAGGCAAGCCTGGTAGCTGGCGCGCGCACTGTCTGGTTTTGCGCTGAACTGGTAAATGCGCGCTGTGCGGTAATGGTACTCCGTGCGTTGTTCAGGAGCAAGCGACTGCACCCCCAGTTTAGACATATACGCCAATGCTGCTGTGTAGTAGCCGCCATCAAAGGCGTAGCGCGCCTGCAGCAGAAGCCGTTCGGATGCATCGGGCAGGCGGACTAGATAACGCATCGCATAGCGGGTCGCATAAGCATCTTCATCGCTGGTGCTTTCTGGGTAGGTGGCCACAGCCTGAAAGTTGCGAAGCGCGCTAGCGCTATCGCCATATAGGAGGTAGCATAAGCCTATTTTATAGGCGGCATCTCGCAGCAGCAGTGTTCCCTTGGCCTGCCTCAGGTAGGTTTGGTATGCCTCTCGCGCTGCAGGGTAACTACCTGCATAGAGTTTCGCTCTGCCTATGAGCTGCCATACCATAGGTAGCTGGCCAGCGGCTACTATTCGTTCGGCACTGAGTTTCTGTATGAGCTGGTCGGCCTGCGCTGCGCGGTGGCGGTCTAGCAGGCTGGTGGCCTGCAGGTAGCGCGCCAACACCAGTGGCCGGACAGCAACTACGCTGTCCAGTAGGCTGCCGGCAGCGTCTGGGTCGTTCTGGGCAAACTTAGTAGCAAGGTAGCGGGCGGCATGTGCTTCCAGCGAGAGTGGCATTCCAGGCTGTGTGGCTTGCTGTAGGAGGGTGAAGCCTAAGGTCATATTGCCACGGTAACCAAGCAGCCCCAACAGCCACTTGTATTGATCTGGCACGCTGGCAAGCCCTACCTCAAATAGGCCCATCAGCTTGAGGTGGCCCTTTGCCGCTGGGTGCTTTTTACCCAATAGCTGCGCAGTTCTGTAGGCATCGCGCATGTCCCACATTGCGGCCCAGCGCCGCTGCTGTAGCAGCTTTACCACCCCCTGCTCAAAGTGCAGTTCGGCACGGTAGCCCAGCCGCTCGGCGCTATCGGGTAGCTTTTGTAGCGCTTCTATTAACTTGTCACTTGCTGCCAGATGTTCCACTAAGGCTGCAGGGCTTTGCCGGCTCACCGCAAGAATAAACAGCAGGTTTGTGCGGTAAAACGCAGCCAGCTCTGCATCACTGATTTTCTTGATTTCGGCTTCCGCCATGGCGCTGTCCAGCTGCCATATGGCAGTTTCTACTGCCTGCGGCTGGGCAAGCTGCTGCGCCTGGGCAGATGCAGCAACCACCAGCAATATGAGGCATGCTATTAGGCTGCTTGCCATAAAGCTAGTAAGCCGCACAAGGTAATGTACAGTCCGCTGCAATAAAAAAGGAACGCTACTTGCGCTCCCTTGTATAGTCAATTTTAATGCCACCGCTTGGGCCAGAACAATTTGGACTGCCCTTATTTGCTGCGGCTGGATTTAGCGGGTGCGGGCGCAACCTGTGCTACAGGCTGTGCTTCAATGCCAAAGAAGGTGCCATCTACCAGAATGCGGCCACAGTTTTCACATACAATGATGCGCTTTCGCTGGCGTATCTCATACTGCCGCTGCGGGGGTATGGCTGCAAAGCATCCGCCACAAGCGCCGCGGTCCATGGTTACCACAGAAAGGCCATTGCGCATGTTCGTGCGAATCTTGCTGTAGGCGTCTACCAGGCGGGGCTCCATATCTTTAGCTGCTTTGGCTGAGGCATCTAGCAGCTTCTTTTCTTCTTTTTCCGTCTCGGCGATAATCAGGTTCAGCTCTTTCTGCTTTTCTTCCAGGTCATGCGCGCGTTCATCATGCTGGGTCTGCACGGCGTTCACCTGCTCTGTGCGCTCTGCTATCAGCTCACTGTATTGCTTAATCTTGCGCTCAGAGGTGAGGATTTCCAGGTTTGCAAGCTCAATCTCCTTGTTGATGGCTTCATACTCACGGCTGTTCTTCACATTCATGAGCTGCTGCTCATAGCGCTTTATGGCATCTTTACTCTCCTGAATCACGATGTTGCGCTTGCTGATTTCCTGCTGGTTATCGGCGATTTCCTGCCGCACGTTATCAATGCGAACACGCAGGCCTTCTATCTCATCTTCCAGGTCACGCACTTCTTCAGGTAGGCCACCACGCACCTGACGTATGCGGTCTAGCTGTGAGTCTATCATTTGTAAGCGTGCCAGTGCGGTTAGGCGGTTTTCCAAGGTTTGGCTGTCTGTCATATCAGGTTGTGCTGTCGGTTAACGGTAGCGACAGAAAAAAATGGCACTGCAAAGATAGTAAATACGGGATTTGTAACCACCAAGAATGCAGGAAGATACATTTCCCTAATGCATTAGCAATCAACCTTTTGTAGCCTTTAAGCTGCGCTGCATTGCCATGCACTATCTAAACGGGGCCTATACCCCCTAAATTGCGTTTTCATTTTCACATTCCAGGCGCTGTTAGCTCAGTTGGTTTAGAGCATCGTCTTGACAGGGCGAGGGCCACTGGTTCGAATCCAGTACAGCGTACGTATCTTTTGTTTATCGCTATCCAGGCTAATCAAACCTGGTTTGTTACTATTGCTCCCTGTATTTTACCAGTTACCCCCCCTTATCAAGATGAAACGCTTACGCCTGCTCGCATTGCTTTCACTGGCCATGATGGCTTGTAATCGCCCAGACACAAACCAGCAGTTCGATGCTTTCAAGGAAGCCTTCATAGAAGATCTATGGAAAGTGTATCCTGGGTGGGCAAGCAATGAAGGCTACCACAAGTATGACAGCGTGCTGGTGATACCAAACGAGGCATCACGAGACAAGGAACTGGCCTTTGCGGCTGATAAGCTGAAAACGCTATCAGGGTTTGAGGTAAGCCAGCTGAGTGATAACAATAAGACCGATTTCCGCCTGATTGAAAACAGGCTCAAGTCTATCGCATGGAGTATACAGGACGAGAAAGCGTATGGGTGGAACCCAGCCAGCTACAATGTTTCAGGCTCATTTGCTGAGATGCTAAACAACAAATACGACGCACTGGATACACGCCTGCACAACTTTGGAATACGGCTGGCGGCTGTGCCCGCCTACTACGCCGCGGCAAAGCAGAATGTAAAAAAACCAACCAAGCCCCATACCGAGCTGGCCATCTCACAGAACCTGGGTGGCGTATCTGTGTTTGAGGATGATTTGCAGGCTGCCCTGAAAACCTCAAAGCTGCCCGAAACGGAAAAGCAACAGATAAACCAACGCGCCGCGGAAGCCGTAAAAGCCATACGAGACTATGCAGACTGGCTGAAGAAGCTCAAGAACGATACACCCCGTGATTTCAGGCTCGGCACGGAACTGTATGAAAGGAAGTTTGCATTTAATATACAATCGGCACACACCGTAGGGCAGATGTATGAGAAAGCTATAGCTAGAAAAAAACTGCTGCATAGCAAGATGGCAGCGCTGGCAGATAAACTCTGGCCCAAGTACATGGGTACTGCAAACAAACCAGCCGATAGCCTGGCGCTGATTAAACAGGTGATTGATAAAATCTCGCTAAAGCATGTGCAGCCCGATTCGTTTCAAAGCGCAATAGAGAAACAGATACCGGAGCTCACCAAATTTGTGAACGACAAGCAACTGCTCTACCTGGACCCTGCCAAGCCGCTGGTAGTGCGCAAAGAGCCCGCATACATGGCGGGTGTGGCGGGGGCCTCCATTTCAGCGCCTGGCCCGTACGACAAAACGGGCAACACGTACTACAACGTGGGCAGCCTGGCAGGCTGGGACAAAGCCCGCGCCGAAAGCTACCTGCGCGAGTACAACCACTATTTGTTACAAATCCTGAACATACATGAGGCGGTTCCCGGGCACTACACCCAGCTGGTGTACAGCAACCAGTCGCCCAGCCTTATCAAATCTATTTTGGGCAATGGGGCCATGATAGAAGGCTGGGCAGTATATACTGAGCTGATGATGCTGGAAAACGGATATGGCAACAACGAGCCCGAACTCTGGCTGATGTACTACAAATGGAACCTGCGTACGGTGTGCAACACCATTCTGGACATTAGCGTACATACAAAAGGCATGACGAAAGAAGCGGCCCTGCAGCTGCTGGTCAACGAGGCTTTTCAGGAGCAGGCAGAAGCTGAAGGCAAGTGGCGCCGCGTATCGGTGAGCTCGGTGCAGCTCTGCTCATACTTCACGGGCTTCGCAGAGATTTATGATTTGCGTGAAACGCTCAAGGCCAAGCAAGGCGATAAGTTTAACCTGAAGGCGTTTCATGAAAAGTTTCTGAGCTATGGGAGCGCGCCCGTGAAGTACATCAAGCAGATGATGTTGGCAGAGTAAGGTGTAAGGACCGATTAGCATTGAGTGATTTTTAGATGCTTGGTACTAACTTAGTAGTGGTTCTATAATAAATAGTATAACCAATACAAGATGACAAAAGCATTTTTTTCACTGCTAGCATGTTATTTTCTAATAGGTTGTTCATTTAATAAAAATAAGAAGGTAGTAAATCCTTCAGCAAAAAATGATTATGTGAAGGCAGATTCAGTAACATTCCCAAAATTAGACATAAGAGATTGGAGCGCAACACCTGCGATTAATGGTAGAGTTGCAACTGAAGAAGATGTAAAGAAAGGGCTTGCGATATTTTATATTAATGCAAAAGGAGGTGTTCATACGCCCTATAGTATTCAACTTCCTGCTTTGGCATACTTGACAGATTTCGAAACAAAAAAAGAAAGCCTTGTTATAGTAATCCAGATTGAGAGTACATCTTCAGGCATTGTTGCTGGTTATAGGAACATTGATGGTGGTAGCGGTGCTTGTTTACTACATGAGCTAAGGTTCTTGAGCGAATCTGAAGCTAAAAATTTGACAGGATTGTAGTTTGCGCACAGTCCACTCGAGGCTGTGCCGGGGATAAAATTAATACTGTACCTTATTCCCTTCCCAATCTGTCAAATTGGGTTTATGCAGTTTATGCCACCTCTTTACAAAATCATCAATGTTTTCCATATCCGACTTTATTAAGTTACTCAACCTTTCTACAGCTTTCAAATAGCCAACTTTAGTATAGAATTTACCTATCTTATGTTCTGGTAAAAAAAGCATATAAAATAATGGAGGGCCTTTATAATCATCTATCCTCAATCGCATTCTTGTTAAACTGTTAGGCGGATTTCCAAACTTTAATCCTGCAAAGCTACTTAGTTCAGTAATTGACTTTAACTCTGGGGAAAGAAGAAATACATTTAAATAAATTTGTATCCACTTCTCTCCATTGATAACATAAACATCTATACTTTCCAAATACTTCTTACTCTTTAGTCTATAAAATTGATAGATATATCCCCCTATGGATTTGTCGTATTGTCCATTCCACGAAAAATTAAATACTTCTGATAAAAACCCGTTTTTTTCAAGAGCAGAAACTCCTACTGACTTAAACAGATTATTTCTATCTGTCAGAATCTGTTTATCAGAAACTTTATAAAACATTCCCATACTATTCTTTTAATTTTTTCTAAGCAGCAACACCCCCTCTGCGAGATGCTTCGATTTGTGCAGAGCTCATATGTAGCATTTGCTTCTGCACCTAAACAATATTGTTCTTGTGGCTGGTCTAGATTCCCGCTTTCGCGGGAATGACGCGCAGAGTTTATTACTCCCCCTTAAACACCGCTTTGCGTTTCTCATTAAATGCCGCCACGCCTTCACGGTAGTCGGCGGTGCTGCCGGCGATGGTCTGGTAGTGTTTCTCGGTTTCCAGCATGGTGTTTAAATCAGACTGGTAGCTTTTGTGCATCATCTTTTTGATGAGGCCGATGGCGCGGGTAGGTGCACTCGCAAAACGATGGGCGATGGCGGTGGTGGTTTCGTCCAGTTTGGCAGCAGGCACTACCGTGTTTACCATGCGCCAGTCCAACGCCTGCTGCGGCGTAATGGTTTCTGCAAGTGCGGCCAGCTCAAAGGCTTTGCGTGCGCCTACCAGCCGCGGCAGGATGTAGCTGCTGGCGCTATCGGGTACAAGGCCAATGCGCGCAAAAGCAAACAGCAAGCTGGCCTCCTCGCTCATTACTACATAGTCGCAGGCCAGTGCCAGGCCCGCGCCAGCACCTGCAGCTACGCCATTCAGGCGGCAGATGAAGGGCTTCTCAGTGCCATACACCAGGCGCATCATGGGGTTGTAGCGCTGCTCCACGCTATCGGCAATGCTGCGGTTCTGCTGGCCGGCTACATCTTTCAGGTCCTGCCCACTGCAGAAGGCTTTGCCTGCGCCGGTGAGCACCACCACGCGCACGTCAGGGTCCTTCGCTACCAGCTTGAGGCAGGCGATAACCTCGGTACTCATGTCGTTGTTAAACGCATTGTAGCGGTCGGGCCGGTTCAGGGTGATGGTGGCGATGCCCTCTGCCTGGGCGTATGCTATAGTGGTATAGGTGGGTGTTGTAGTTTCGGTCATATCAATAGTTCAGGATATAAAAATATTTCTTGAGGGATTCAAACAAAAAGGGTGTGATGATACCTACAGCAACTGCCAGCAAAACCTGGCTGATGGAATGCGCCCGCAATGTGTAGCGCGCCCAAGCCAAAGCGCCTATGGTGATGAGCGCAGGGGCTAGCAAGATGTACCAGCAGCCAAACTGCAAAATACTAAGGCCCATAAAAAGGGCTGTACCTGCAGCGACATGTAGTGATACTTTATACAAGAAAGTGATGAACATGGTAACTGAATTCACCGCAATGAGATACGTCACCCACTGCAAGAGAAACATAAGGTCAACAAATGTGCTGACGAACTGGGTATCTGGTGTACGCAGGATATAGAAAAGTCCTGCCAAGCAAGTGATGTTAACGAGAAAGGGCACCAGGCGGTGCTTACGGGCTATGTCAAAACCCAAGGGCAGGCCTAACGCGCGCACATAGCCTACATAACAGAATACTGGAAGCAGGAAAGAAAGTATGAACACCAACGCATAGTAGTGCCAGCTGAGCGCATCGGGCAGGAACGCCAGGCTGACGAACTGCAACACATTGGGCTGCAAAGCAACCGTAATGAACTGCGCAACCTGCTTCTGCACATCAGGACGGGTGGCATGTGCAGGCTGCATAGATTACACGAGCAATGGCAGATTATACTTCTTTGCGCAGCCGCGCTACGGGCACATTGAGCTGCTCGCGGTATTTGGCTACCGTGCGGCGGGCTATGTTGTAGCCGCGCTCATTCAGCATGGCGGCGAGTTTGTCGTCGCTTAGCGGCTTGCCCTTTTTCTCACCATCAATAAACTCTTTCAATATCTTTTTTACTTCTTTATTCGATACTTCCTCGCCGCTATCGGTGCTGATGCCCTCACTGAAAAAGTATTTGAGCTGGAAGATGCCAAAATCAGTTTGTACATATTTGCTGTTTGCTACACGGCTCACGGTGCTGATGTCCATGTCTATTTTCTCGGCGATGTCCTTCAGTATCATGGGCCTGAGTGTAGAGGCATCGCCCTCGCTTAAGAAAAATTCGCGCTGCTTGTCTGCTATGCAGCCCATGGTTTTGAGCAGCGTAAGCTGGCGCTGGCGTATGGCATCAATGAACCACTTGGCGCTTTCTATCTTCGCACGCACAAACTGCACCGTGTCTTTCAGCTCACGTACTTCTTTGGTGCCCTTCTCTACCGCCTCGTACTGCTGCAGCATGCGCAGGTAGTTTTTATTTACATGCAGGTCTGGTGCGTTCTTACGGTTCAGTTTGATGTCTATCTCGCCGTTGGTCACGCTCAAGATGAAGTCGGGAATGATGTACTGGCTTTTTACTACCGTTTCGCTCTCTCCAGGTTTGGGGTTCAGGCGGGTAATCTGGTTATAGGCTTCGCGGAAGAGGTCACGGCTGATGCTGAGCCGGTCAATGATTTTATCAAAATGTTTTTTGGTGAACTCATCAAAGTGGTCCATCAAAATTTGCTGGCCTATTTCCACCTCCGGCGTTTGCGGCGCACGGTCTAGCTGTAGAAGGAGGCACTCCTGCAGGTCCCGCGCAGCGATGCCGGGCGGGTCTAGCTGCTGCACTTTGTTCAGCACATTTTCTACCTGTTCTTCGGTAACTGCAAGGTTTTGCCGAAAGGCCAGGTCGTCAACAAGTGCAGTGAGTGAGCGGCGAAAGTAGCCATCTTCGTCAATGCTGCCAATGATCTGCTGTGCAATAAGTAGCTCCACCTTGCCCAGCTCAAACATCTGCACCTGCTCCATGAGGCTGTCAAAGAGTGTGCTGAGCTGCACCACAGGCGCCTCATAGCGTTCCTGGTTGGGGTCGTCAGCGAGTTGGGTTTTGTAGCTGTAGTCTTCGTGTTCGGCCAGGTAGTCTTCCAGGCTTACGTCGCTTTCATTGCCTTCCCCATTGGCCTCACCATCAGCGTCGCCGTTCTGGCTATCTTGTTCCTGCTTGGCGTAGTCGGGCGCTGGGGTGTCTACCAGCTGGCCTTTGTTATCAATGGTGAGGTTGGTTTCGTCATCTACTTCAGTTAGTGCAGGGTTTTCTTCCAGTTCCTGCTGGATGCGGGTTTCAAGCGATGCCGTAGGTATCTGCAGCAGCTTAATAAACTGTATCTGCTGCGGCGAGAGCTTTTGTAGTAAACGTTGGTGTAAACCCTGCTTGAGCATTCGGCTGACCGTTTTGGGGAATCGCTAGGTACTATCAAGTAGTACCCAGTTTTCTCGCGAATGCCAAAAATACCAAAATCTAATCATCCGCTAGCTATGCAGGCCTGTACTCGGTAGGCCCGCCAGCAAAGTAAGGCTGCCCGCAGGGTAAGTTACGGCAGCCAGGCACAGTCCTTTGGCGGCTGCATTGGGCCCTGCAAGGGTGCGGTCTCGCGCCTCAATAAGTGCGCGAAACTGTGCCAGGGTGATATCCCCTTTAGCAACGAGCAACTGGGTGCCAACCAACGCCCGCACCATGCCCCGCAAGAAGCGATTGGCACGTACACGGTATGTCCACACCTCCGGGGTAAAGTGCCAAAAGCTTTCGTATACGGTGCATAGGGTGGTATGCTGGGTACCGCCGGCTTTGCAGAAGCTGGCAAAGTCTTCGTATTCGCGCAGCACGCTTGCTGCTTCCTGCAGTGCATCAGGGTTTAGGTTGCCATGAAATTGCAAGGCTGTGTTTTGCAGCAGCGGATGCTTGTGGCGTAACACAGTGTAAGCATAGGCACGGTCTAGCGCGCTGAAGCGAGCGTGCAGTTCGGGTTTGCGGTCAGGGTGGGTGGGCCGGTAGAGCCCCTTTACACTTACGGCTGGTGGCAATACGCCGTTGAGCTTAATAAGAAAGCTATCCACGTCAGCTATAGCGGTACTGCAATCAAAGTGTGCCACCTGGCCCGTAGCATGTACGCCCACGTCTGTGCGGCCAGCACCTACTGTAGTGATGGGTTCTTTCAGCAACAGGCTCAGGCCTTCTTCTAAAACCTGCTGCACACCTACAGCCTCTGGCTGCCTCTGCCAGCCATGAAATGCAGCACCCTGATATAAGATTGAGATAAAAAAACGCACAACCTGTAAAGTTGTGCGCAAAACTAGACTACTGCCTTACGTAAGCAATAAATTTTTTCTCGGATTGTCAAATTCATCGCCAAAGGGCGATCCGATACTTAAGCAGCAAAACCACGGCGTGCTACACGCGTGCCGGAATCTATGGCTTTGTCAATCAGGTTTTCAGTTTTCACCGTAGGTATCTGGCGGCGTACCATTTGTAGTTGAATCTGCAGGCTAAGCAGCAGGTGCTGCATTTCTTCCGTTGTCGCATCCAGTTTGATGCCCAGGTCTGTATCAAAAACTTCGGCCAATGCCTTTTCATGCTGCTTACAAACCATTTCCAATAACTTGCGGGTAGCTTCCAGCTTATGTGCAGGCTGTACCAGCTTGGCAACCTCCTGCTGAAACGAGTCAGCTTGTAACGCCTGAAGGAGGGCTTGAATCACCGCTTCATACCCTGTTTTAACGGCAGGGATATTCTCAAAGCGGCGGTAGCTGAAATAGAGCTTACTCATACTAAGGGGTGCTCTGTTCGTTGAAATACGCATAAACACTGTCTAAAAGTCAAGTATTTACACCTAAACAAACACCATACCACAAATCTAGGGGCAAGGGTCACGATTGGTTCACATTGCCTAAACATTGAGACCCTTATTTCCCAACTCACCCTACTGATAAGAAATGTAAGTAGTGGATACCGCAAAAAATCCAGTAGTATATCTTAGCTAGCCAACATATAGCTACCCCACATGCGGTATGTAAGCAGGTATGTAAGCACGTACCGTTACACAAATGCAGTGTCTGGATTAAAGCGCTAAACTTCCTTCCAGGTATGGTCAGCGAGCAGCTGCACAGTAGCCACATAGCTCTTAAAAGCGGGCTTACGGCCCCACTCTTTGGGGCCTATCATGGAGATGTAGTGGCTGCCATCCTGGTTTTCATACAGGTGATACACCTGGCCTATGACGGGCTGAAAGCGTAGCTGCGCACTGTAGATGAGCATGCTTAGCTCTTTGCGTTTTTGTATTTCCTGCGCCTGCAGGGCGAGCAACTCTATCTGCTGGCGTATCTGCATCAGCTGCATGTTGGTTTGCTCTTCCATCGCCTTGAGGGCTGTATGGCGGATGTGGCCCGCTTCGTTGGGCTTAACAATGGCACCACTTACGCTAGCCGAATATGGCAGCACACTGAGCTGGCGATGATAGATTTCTATATTCTCATACGTTTCGGTTTCACCTGTGTGCGTCTGTGTTACCTTGAGGTAGCCATTGGGCATGAGTTCATGCCTTACTGTAAGGAAGCATTGGCCAGACTGGAAAAATAGAACTTGAAACCCAATGACATCATCAAATACAACTTGCATGGCATCTGCGCCGATGTTCTCAGTATCGGGGCTTTGTGTGGGGTTCACCTCGCCATCAGCCAGCGTGGTATAGTTGGCACCCAGTGCCTGGTCTTCCAGCGTTACCCAGCTCTGTGAAATGTGTAGGGCTTTGGTAGCTTCCTGGGTTTCTATCTTGTAGATGCCGCTCTTGGGGCGGTTGCCGTGGGTATAGGTGCCTTTTTCAGGGAAGAGCTGCCAGGCACCCAGGAAGTTGTAGGCTTGAAGCATTGCGTACACAAAGCAACAAAATCCCCATTAAGTTCACAAAACTCCCACGTTCCTAGCAATGGATTTCATATTTTTACTCACCACACTAAGTATATTGTGAGCTATGTTTTTTGATGCCTGATTTATACGTAACCGTAAACTTGATCTTGAAGCTAGCGTTGGCGCTGCTTGGCCTCGGCTAGGCCACTAAGCGCAATTCTAAGCTGAGTTTTCGTATGCGGTCATCTGGCTACCTTTCCTATTTACCAATACTGTCGGTGCAAAAGGCAGTAGTTTATAAACCAACGTGATGGCCAAATTCTTCCAGAAGGTAAGGCAAAAAACCATAGAGCTTAAGCAAGTAAATAGCTACTTACTCTATGCAATTGGTGAAATTGTTTTGGTTGTAATCGGGATTTTGATTGCTCTGCAAATAAGTACATGGAATGAAGAGCGCAAGGAGAAGCAATTAGAGCAACTCTATTATTGTAAATTCTTAGAAGATGTAGAACAAGATTTATCGCTTTTACAAGAACAGGAGAATGACAATCGAAACCGTATTAATGGAATTAACAACCTAATTCACTTACTACAGAAGGAGCGGCCTGATAGAAGTCAGGTGGTTAAAAATTTGAGAGAAGCTGTTAACAAAACCTCTTTTCCCTTTACCGTAAGCCAATCCGCTTTTGATGACCTCAAGTCGAGCGGTAAACTAAATGTTCTAAAGGACGAAAGTATTAAGAAAAAACTCTTAAATTATTATGTAGACTTACAGGGATATGCTGGCGTTCTTAAAACATCCAATGATGCAGTAGTGACTGTTTTCTCCGATCCGGCAAAGGATTTTGTTGCGGTTGGTTTTCAAGAGCTTCAAGCTGTTAGGCGTGTACTTGACACTAATCTTGTAGATGTAAATAGATTAAATACTATAAATTACCCTTCAGATATAGTGCGTAGAACACTTTTAAGTGATGCTATTTTTTACCTGCAGATAAACGCTAGAGCTATTACCATCCGCGAGTTTATGAGAGCCAAAATGTTCGCTATAAAAGATGAGCTAAAGCGAAAATGCTTAACAGCAAAGTAAGTTGTTGGTTATCTACAATCCCAGCTCTGTGAAATTTGTAGGGCTTTGGTAGCTTCCTGGGTTTCTATCTTGTAGATGCCGCTCTTGGGGAGGTTGCCGTGGGTGTAGGTGCCTTTTTCAGAGAAGAGCTGCAAAGCACCCAGGAAGTTGTAGGCTTGAACCATAAGCCTGTAAAGATGGGAAAGAAAGTTATGGTTCCTTTCTTTCGCTCGTTTCTAAATAAGCCAGGGGAAGAGTGTAGATGCTCTAAACAAGAAAGCTTGCCTAGTTATTCAGAATGGCTAAAAACAGCCTTTCAATGAAATGGGCTACTTCTTATCTACCACCAGGCGGCCATCGCGGTTGGCTATTTCCCAAGCTGTATAGAATACAAGCTGGGCACGCTTTGCAAGCTGGTCAAACTCAATCTTGTCCACTTCGTCGCTGGGGCGGTGGTAGTCTTCATGCACGCCGTCGAAATAGAAGATGATGGGAATGTTGTTCTTGGCAAAATTCCAGTGGTCGCTGCGGTAGTAAATGCGTTCGGGGTGGCTCTCGGCATTGTAGGTATAGTCTAGCAGCAAATCGGTAGTGGCTTTGTTGGTGGCTTCGCTGAGGGTATGCAGCTCGCTGCTGAGCCTATCTGAGCCTATCACATACACATAGGGCGGGCTGGTGCGGTGGGTGCTGTCGTGCCGACCTATCATATCTATATTCAGGTTTACCACTGTATTGGCCAGCGGGAACACAGGATGCTGTGTGTAGTAGTCCGAACCCAGCAAGCCCTTCTCTTCACCTGTAACGGTCATGAATAGGATGCTACGGCGCGGGCCGTGGCCCTCTAGTTTGGCTTGGGCAAATGCTTTGGCCAGTTGCATAACTGCAACGGTACCACTGCCATCATCATCAGCACCGTTGTTGATCAGGTCGCCAGTGCCAGTAGTTCGCTTCCCGATATGGTCTTGGTGTGCAGTAATCACTAAGAGTTCTTCCTTCTTGTCGGTGCCTTCAAGGTAGCCAAGCACATTGTTTGCACTAAGCGACTGAAAGTTCTGTGTCACAGAAAGGGTAACTGTTGCAGCCTTAATAGTACCAACCTTACCTTCGTCTGTAGCTTTTTTCAATTTATCTGCAGTCTGCTTAAACAGCTTCTCTGCTGCTGCAGGGTTCACCACTACGATACCCAGATTGGGTGCGGGTTTCTTGCTCAGGGCAAGCCGCCCACCCCCCATATTGTTACGCATCATCGTCACCAGATTGCTCAGTTCTTCCGGCTTATCGGTAATGGCAACTATAAGGCTTGCGCCTTTTTCTTGCAGCTTTATTACTGCTGGGTTTCGCCGCGCACTCCCACCACCCAGCAACATGGCTACGGCTTTGTCTTTCACATCCATCGCTGCAATCTCAGCCTCGGTGGCCTTGCCTGCAAAGATGAGCTGCAATTCTTTGGGGCCATCTGTCTGGCCGGCACCCAGGTATAGATATTCTTCGCTTTCTTTCAGTTCGCCCGCCTGGCTTTTCAGCGCTACTTTGCTGCCCTCCATTTTGTATAGCTGCACAGGCTGGTAGTGGCTGCCGTTTACAGGCGCTACCAGGCCTAGGGTTTCAAAATGTGCCGCTATAAAAGCTGCTGCCATTTTCTCACCGCGTGTGCCCGTCTCGCGTCCTTCAAGGGCATCGCTGGCCAGAATGCTCAGGTTGTCTTTGAGGTCAGTCTCGGTGATGAGCTTGGCGTACTGCTGGGCAGTGGGGTTCTGGGCGTGCAGGTACAGGCTAAAAAGCAGGCCTACACACAGTGATATACAATACTTCATAAGTGTAATTTCAGTTCGGGGAGCAATTTATATGAATTGCCAGCAATGCAAACAAATACCGACAGGCAGTACGCCGCGCTCGGTAAACTACGGCCGTCATGCTATGCGTGATTGCTACTTGCCCAGCGCGCGCTCTAGCACCTCGGTAAGCGGCTCGCCAGTGCAGCCGTTGGGGTTTTCAATGTGCAGGAGGCTGGAGATGGTAGGGGCGATGTCTATGATCCGCACATTGCGGTAAGCCACACCCGGCTGCACGCGCCAGCCGTAGAATAGCATGGGCACGTGGGTATCGTAGCTGTACTGGCTGCCATGGGTGGTGCCTTTTTGGTTGGCCAGGTAATCATCGAACCATGCGGGCTTGTAGGATATGTACACATCGCCGCTGCGTTTGGGATGATACCCTGCCTGCCGTTGCAGGGTGGAAGGAGCGCCGGCTTCCATTTGCCGCGGGGTTATGCATTGGCTCACGGCATCGTGCTGCAGGGCAAATTGCACCACCGCATCGCACACGGTGTTGTAGTCAGCCTTCATGTTATCTATCGTGTTGCGGTTCAGGTACACTTCCTGGTTTGTGTAGCGCATCACCCAGTCTGCAGCACCAAAGCGGCTGTCCAGGTACAAATCCAGGTCCTTTTCAAACTTGCGGTGGTCAAAGCGGCCTGCAGGTATTTTGTTCATGTTCAAGTATTGCGGTACGTTAGCGCCGCCGTGGTCAGCGGTGAGGAAATAGAGTACCTGACCTTTGCCCACTACGCGCTCCAAGTGGTCGAACAAGGCCGCCAGTTGTTTGTCCAGCTTGATGTACATGTCTTCCATCTCTACGCTGTTCGGGCCAAAGGCATGGCCGCAATAGTCGGGCGAGGAGAAGCTCAGCGCCAGCATGTCAGTATCGTCGTCTTGGCCGAGCTGTTCGGCGGCCACTACCGCCATGGCAAACTGAATGGTGATGTCATTGCCCGCCGGGCTGGGCATAAGGTCAGCATACATACCGGCGCGGTCAGTTTTATCGCGCACATAGAGGGTGTAAGGCAGCACAGGTTTGGGGCTGCCGGGTGGTGTGGCTACAGCTTCATAGGGCATGTCGTCGGCGGTGCTGTTGGTGTATTGGTTCAAGGGCAGGCTGGGCTGCCAGCCTGCTTTGCTCAAGCTGTCGGGCAGTTTGCGGGCATTGAACTTGTTAACCCACTCCGGCAGGGCCTGCATATAGTAGGTGCTGCTGATCCAGTTGCCATTGTAGGCATCAAACCAATACGCTGCATTTGCGCTGTGTCCGGCGGGTAAGATGCCCCCGCGGTCTTTCAGTGCGATGCCAATGCTCTTGCCGCGAAAGTTTGTGGCCATTCGGATTTGGTCTCCAAGTGTGCTGGTAAAAAGTGTACGGGGCGACATACCCCTATCTTCTCGAAACGACCCAATATTTTTCTCGGTGCTGTCTTCGCTGCAGTAGGTATTCTTACGGCGGGCGCGATCGTACCAGTCGTTGGCTACGATGCCGTGCACGCTGGGTGTGGTGCCGGTGTATACGCTGGCATGGCCTGGGCCTGTGTAGGTGGGGGTGTAGTTGTAGTGGGCGCTAGCGTAACTGAAACCGCTGTGCATAAGGCGCTTGAAGCCGCCCTTCTCCGCATATTGGTTGTAGTAGCGGTAGAGCAAGTCGTAGCGCATCTGGTCAATGACGATGCCCACTACAAGCCTGGGGCGGGCAGTACTGTGTGCTGCAGGCTGAGCAGAGAGCTTGGCAAGGCCCAAGCTAAGCCAACCAATCAAAGAAAGCGTAACTACAAAACGTATGGGTACGGCAGGGTGCATGTTAGCGAGGTGTAAAATGGACTGCAAAATTCAATTATTAAATTACATAGCCGCGGTGAAACAGCGGCGGGTGAGTTATGGAATTATCAACTTTTAGGTAAAGTGCAGTTTAGAGATAACAAGTTGGCTCTAAACCAGAATCCGCACCCATACTTATTGCTCAGGAGGATTAGAAATATGTAAGTTACAAAACAGTAAACTTCGTTAAGCTGGTCCTACAAACTAGTGAATTAAGTGAGTGAGGCCGGAAACACATCAGTTGCCAACTGGGAGTATCATCCAAATGCAGTAATGAAATCTATTTAACTTGAAAAATGGAAATTCGAAAAAGAGTGGATGTCTTAGACAATATTGAACTCCTTTCAGTTCAACATCAAAAAAATGACTTTCCTGAGCATTTTCACGAAACTTTTTGCGTTTCGCTAATCGGTAGAGGTACTGAAGTAATAAAAACACAAAGCGGCAAGTTACACACTTGCGAAGGCAAAATTTCAATAAATAACCCTTACGAAATTCATTCCAATCCAATCTTAGATAAAGATGTAGCTATCGGCTTTGATACAATCTATTTATCCCAAGCTTTAGTTGACTCCCTATTGGGCATAGAAAATGTTGTTTTCGAAAATATTCAAACCTCTTCGACTCTCCAAGTACGTCTATTTAATGATTTGAAATTCATCATCCTAAACAAATTCACTCATAAAATTGAACCAGCGCTAGCGGTTTTTTTGCAGGCACTAGACTTGAAAAGTAATCCTACCATATTTAGTAGATTTACTTATGCAAATCGGTTTACTGAAGTACTGGGCTATATAGAAACAAATTACCATAACAAAATTACCCTAGAAACGCTTGCTAAAATTGCCCAAATGGATAAATTCAGCTTTTCTAAATCCTTCAGAAATGCCACTGGATTAACTCCGATTAATTATGTCTTAATGAAGAAAATATTTTATTCTAAGAGCTTAATTGATAAAGATTCAACATTGACTCAAACAGCGTTCGAACTAGATTTTACTGATCAGTCACACTTCAATCGAATGTTTAAACGATTTATAGGAATTTCTCCAACCGCCTACCAGTCAAACTTATAAAATTGCCAAGATTGTACAAGCAAGCCCAAAACTAGCCTCGTAGTTTTGTATGGCAGAAAACCCCCGCTTTGCATGACAAAACTCACGATTATACTTCTTGTATTTTTTGATGCCTTTTCCCTATCAGGGCAACCGGAATATCAAAAACCCTACGGCAAAAGGTTTTTAACAGCAGACTACCAATTTTTCAAGCAAATTCGCCAACTAACCAATTCGGGCTTGTACAAGTACAGGAGCACTAGTGAAATCGATAGTATTTTTAAATGGGGTTTAAACCAAATAAACGACAGCACATCGCTCATTGACTTCTACAAAATACTGACTGAAATAACCGATTTTGAAGGCAGCTGTCATAATGATACTCAATTGCCTCGAAATGTAAAAGAGTCAATCAAAAAGGAAGTAAGCATGTTTCCCTTACCAGTGAAGATTATTGAAGGGAAACTGCTTGTAAACACCCGCCATGGGTTGATCCCCTTGGGATCTCAAATAACAAGTATAAACGGATATCCAGCTACTACGATTATCCAACGGCTTGGTAAATACTATACGACTGATGGATTCAGTGTGAAGGCCAAAACGTTCCAACTATACTCCAGGTTCAGCCTACATTTCCGTTACGAGTTTGGACCACAAAAAGAGTTCGTTGTAGGTTATACCGAGCCCAATAGTAACCGAACTATTCAGACAAAAATACTAAGTGTATCCTATACTGATTATGAATATGTTAATAAAATGCGCCACTCACTAAAATTCGATAGTTTAGTAAACTACTATGAGGGGATGGCAAAGTATAGTTTCGTCCTTATCAATCCTTCTATTGCATACCTTCGCCTGCGCATATTTACTATAGGTGATAATGCGAAAGATCCAGAACACAAAACATATCGTAAATTTCTTGACAGTTGCTTTACATTTCTGCAACAACACAAAGAAGTAAACAAATTGATTATTGATCCCCGAGGTAACCCAGGTGGATCTGACCCCAATGATCAAATACTTTTTCTTATCTAGCCTCCAGGCCATTTCAAGAAAATAAATCTGCTTACGTAGTTTTTCATAGAATCCCTGAATGGAAACACGTTGCATATCGGGCCTTCTTTTTTAAGAGATGGATAGCTAAAGGAGTCTATCAAAGGCAACTTAGGAAGCAATTTCCAATTGAAAGAGATGGGAGATTTTATAGCGGTAAAAACGAGGATAATACGCCGCGATTACCTAACCCATTAGCCTTTAAAGGACAAATGTATCTCCTAATAAATCCGTCTATTGGGTCAGCCGGTAGCATGTTTTCGGCTATGGTTAGAGGCAATACCAATGCCTTGCCAATAGGTGAAGAAACGGAGGGTGGCTACTATGGGCATAATGGGCATCAGCCTATGGGTTACGATCTCCCGCATACAAAAATACGGACAGTTTATTCTATCGTTAATTTAGAGCAGGATGTTCCTGTTTTAGAGAAACAACCATTTGGAAGAGGAATCATCCCTGAACATTTCGTAGAACAGACCTTTGATGATTTTATGAACAATAAGGACACACAAATGGAGTTTTTGCTAAACCTTATTGCTTCGAAAAAATAGATATCCAAAACAAAATTGTAAGGAAAGCAACAATTATTTCATGTGTGGAAAGCAAAGTGAATATGCCAAAAGACAATGATATTGCTTACTAAAATATTACTACTACAATTACAAAATGAAGGGATTCGATCAAATGGAGTATTTCAAAAAATATTCCACAACAATAGGACTATAATTAAAAACTAGTTACGGGTGATTTTGGGTGAAATGCAGTTTGCATTAATTTAGTGCTCAAGTAAGCCACAGGCTTGAATATGGCAAATAACCAAGCAACACAATCGCTGGGCCGAAAGATTGCTAGTAGTTGATGATGGTTTTGAGCTTGCCCCAAAGTTCATTGTCAAAGCCCGAGACCGCAAATTGAGGGGTGCCTGCCGAATCTCCAAGTCGTATAATCACAAGATTTTGAGAGGGCACCACATAAATTTTCTGGTCATTCTTGCCCAGTGCAGCATACATATCTGCAGGCGCATTGGGGACAATTGAAGCCGGAAATACTGTTTATAAAGTGGGTACCATGCTGCTGCTCTTTCCGTTTAACCAAGTCAAATAACCATAACTTAAAATGATGTTTTGTGAAGTATTGGTTTGGCTGATAAAATAATTTTGATCGTTCAGGATTGTAGTACTACCCCACTTACCCTTATTCAGAAGCAACAAACCAAACCTGGCCATGCTTCTTGCATCACTGTAATACACATTATTTGAGTTTGGCGTTTTACTCCAGAATCCATTCATTCCGATTTTATCTCGAATCTTCTGTTGAAAGTAAGCGTTATACGTCATGCCACTTGCGTTCTCAATTACTTTATCCAATAGTGTATACGCAGCATTGTGGTAAGCCCATCGCGTACCTGCATCAGCTTTGTAAACTAAACAGCCTGGTAAAGTACAATCGCTATCAGCTACTCCGTCATCTAAGCCACTGGTCATTGTTAACTGATTTCGTACTGTAATTAAGTTTTCCTTCTCACGTGGTGCATTTGTCCACCCGGCGCCTAAATACTGAGATGTCTTACTCTCTATGTTGATTATTCCTTCACTTTGCGCTATTCCTACCAGAAACCCGGTCATTGTTTTCCCGGCAGAGGCCCAGTACCAATAGCTTCCTGAAGTAAATGTGTCAAAATACTTTTCGGTTACTATTTTGCCATTTTTTAGAACAATGAAAGCCTTGGTGTTTTTGCTTTGCAGGTAGGGATATAGATTGTTTAGCTCAGCTTCATTCCACCCCAGCGAGCTCGCCGTTGTTGCTTCCCATTCTTGACTTCCAGTTGGTGGAAAATACAACGCTTCGTTTGCAGGTGCTGTGGGTATAGTATCACTCTTTTTGCAAGCGCACAAAACAAGAATTTGTGCAGCGAATAACAAAAGTAGGTATCTCATCAGGTAATGTATTACGGTTTGACGTGCTAAACCATGTAGGGTTTAAGATTACTCTAATTTTATCATCCTAATATTATTACTTCTGGTATTACTTCATGCTTGTCATCCCCCGTTCCCGCTTGCGCTGCAATGACTCGCCGAGCGAGATGCCGAAACAAGTTCTGAATGACGGGCTAAAGAAAATTCCCGCCTCATGAGTGGGGCGGGAATCACAGAGTAGTGTAGCTGGGTGTTAAGATATCAGCCTAAGTACGCCTTCAGCATTTTGCTCCGGCTGGTGTGGCGTAGGCGTCGGATGGCTTTTTCTTTGATCTGGCGTACACGCTCACGGGTAAGGTCGAACTTCTCACCGATTTCTTCCAGCGTGAGGCTGTGCTCTACGCCGATGCCAAAGTACAGACGCACTACCTCTGCCTCGCGCTGGCTGAGGGTGCTGAGGGCGCGCTCAACTTCCTGGGCCAAGCTCTCGTTGATGAGGCCCTGGTCGGGCTTGGGTTCTTCGTCGTTCTCCAGTACGTCCAGCAAGCGGTTTTCTTCGCCCTGCACGAAGGGGGCGTCCATGCTGATGTGGCGGCCGGCAATTTTGAGCGTGTCGCTCACTTCGCTGGCGCTCATGCCTTCTATCACTTCAGCGATTTCGTGGGGGGCGGGCTCGCGCTCAAACTCCTGCTCCAGCTTGCTGTAGGCTTTGCCGATTTTGTTTAGGGCACCTACACGGTTTAGGGGCAGGCGCACGATGCGGCTCTGCTCAGCCAGTGCCTGTAGAATGCTCTGGCGGATCCACCACACGGCGTAACTGATGAACTTGAAGCCGCGGGTTTCGTCAAAGCGTTTGGCTGCTTTGATGAGGCCAAGGTTGCCTTCGTTGATAAGGTCGCCTAGGCTGAGGCCTTGGTTCTGGTATTGTTTGGCTACCGACACAACAAAGCGCAGGTTGGCTTTGGTGAGTTTTTCAAGGGCCTGCTGGTCGCTATCTCGTATGCGCCGGGCCAGTTCCACTTCTTCATCCGGGGTGAGCAGTTCTACTTTGCCTATTTCCTGCAGGTACTTGTCCAGCGATTGGCTTTCGCGGTTGGTAATCTGCTTGCTGATTTTAAGCTGCCGCATGGTGTGGTAAGATGAGGGTTACGGTGGTATAGAAGAAGAAACGGAATGTGCTGAAAACGAATGCTTTACTAACAGGCTGCGCTGCCAGTCGCGTGTGGAGCCAAGGCTTAAACTGCGTGTGTTTTAAAATTATTGTGTAGTGCCTGAAAAAACATATTTGGCACAGTATCCTACAAGCTAATCTTTCACAATGAATTGAAAGCTACAAAGATACGGCTTTCTACAATTACTACGAAAGCGTGGACGTTGGTATTGTGCATAATGTATACGCTGCTGACCCAGGCTGTGGATTTCTGGCGCACTTGCTGCCCTATATTTGCCAGAACACAATCCCATAACTGAATCCCCCTTAAGAAAGTATGCTGAAGATGACAATGATAGGCCGACTGGGCAATGATGCCGAAGTGCGCGATGCCGCAGGCCAAAAGGTTATCAGTTTTAATATAGCGCACAGCGAAAAATATACAGATCGCAATGGTGCACAACAGGAAAAAACAACTTGGGTAAGCTGCAGCTACTGGCGCCAGCCGGACCGTACGGGCGTAGCCCAATACTTAAAAAAGGGGGGGCAGGTGTATGTGGAGGGCACACCCAGTGCGCGGCACTACCAAAACAAAGAAGGGGTGACTGTGGCCACGCTGGACCTGCGGGTGTTAACGCTAGAGCTGCTGGGCAGCAAAGATAGCGGCAGTGGCAGCTATGATGGCGGTAATCGGCAGCCTGCGTCTGAGGGTGCCGCTCGGCCTGCGCCAATCGCCTATCAGGACACACAGGAGCAGCCGGACGATCTACCGTTTTAAATACGTTCATTCAACCCGCATGCCCCTACCCCACCCCTGGCACGAGCTAAGCCCTGGCGACCAGACGCCACAGATAGTGCGTGCGGTGATAGAGATACCCACTGGCAGCAAAGCGAAGTATGAGATAGACAAAGAGACGGGCTACATCAAGCTGGACCGCATCTTGTATAGCAGTGTGCACTACCCAGCCAACTATGGCTTTGTGCCACAGAGCTACTGCGGCGATGGCGACCCGCTGGACATACTGGTACTGTGCCAAGAAGCGCTGGTGCCGGGCTGCTGGGTGGCAGCCCGCGTACTGGGCGTGATGCGCATGTTAGATAGCGGTGAGGCTGATGACAAACTGATAGCCGTGGCGGACAGAGACGCGAGCCTAGAACACCTGCATGACGCTGCAGACCTACCGCCCCACACCCTAAGTGAGCTGCGCAACTTTTTTGAGATTTATAAATCGCTAGAGAACAAGACAATTCGCATAGAGCCCTTTCTGGGCCGTGAGGCGGCATACGAGATTATTCAGCAATCGTTTATAGATTACCGCACTAAGTTTGGCAAAAGATAAGGCTTACCGACGCCCCGCGGGTCACTATTGCTGGTGCTTGCCTTCAAATACGCCCTGTTTGCGCAGGTAGCGAAACAGCCACACGGTACCTGCAATGAGCGCAACCAATACGGCCAGCTTAATCAGGATTGCGAATGCAAGGGCAAAAAGTGATTTGGCAAATACAGCTACTAGGAGGGTGCCTACGCCGAAGAATGCAAGTGATTTCATATGTCTTTTTGTTTTCTGTTTTTGGGATAGACATACCCGCTGGCTAAATGTTGCAGCTCATTCAAACAAAGATGTAATACATGTGTTGAGGCTTGGATTAACGAATTGGTCGCATAGGTTTTGGCGTTTGCCGAAAGAAGTAAGCCCTGCTGGCTGCTTGGAGTACATTGCGTGCAAGACTTTTACCCATCCCCACTATGAAAAAGTATGTTCTGCTGACGCTTCTACTAAGCTGTGCGGCTACGCTGTTTGGCCAGTTTAATTTCAATGCATTGCGTATGCCGGCACAAAGCCCGCATGCGGGCGTGTATCAGGAGGTAGGCATCACCGATGTACACATCACCTATAGCAGCCCAAGCCTCAATGGCCGCGATGTGTTTAAGGATGCCAACCTGGTGCCCAAAGGCGAAAAGCCTATGCCCTGGCGCGCCGGTGCTGATGAAAACACAACCCTGAGCGTAAGTACTGATGTAACCGTAAATGGGCAGATGCTGGCGGCGGGAAAATACGGTGTGCACATCATTGTAAATGATGACAAATGGACGGTGGCCTTGAATAAAAACAACCAGCAGTGGGGCAGTTATTTTTACAATGCGGCTGACGATGCATTGCGGATAGACATCGTGCCCACTGAAGCCCCACTTACGGAAAACCTGACCTATAGTTTTGGCAAGCACACCAACAATAGCGTAGAGGTGAAACTGAACTGGGGCACCAAGCAAGCTGCGTTTACGATTGGGATAGACCTGGAAAAAACAGTACTGGCCAGCCTGCGGCGGCAGCTAACGGGACAAGACGCTTTCAACTGGGGCGGCTGGGATGCTGCCGCACAGTGGTGCCTGCAGAACAATGTAAACCTGGCGGAAGCTCTGACCTGGGCGGATAAATCGCTGAACCCGCCCTTTGCTGGGGCACAGGTAAACTCCAACAACCTGGGCACAAAAGCGGCTATCCTTGCCAAACTGGGCCGGAAGGACGAAGCTGATAAGATAGACCAGCAAGTGCTGGCAGTGAGCACCCCCCAGCAACTGCTGCAGCGTACGGCACAAGCCTACCAGGGTGGCGACAAAGTGAAAGCGAAAGCCACGTTGGATTACGCAGTGCGAAAGCACCCAGCAGCTTGGGAGACAGCCAACGCGCAGGGGTTCTGGTACCGGATGGAGGGCAACCTAGCTGAAGCCATCAAGCACTACAAAAAGGCAGGCGAACTTTGCCCGGATGCAAACACAAAGGCCCAGCTTGCAACCCGCGTAAAAGGGCTTGAAGAGCAACTTAAGGCAAAGAAGTAACTTTAACCATTAAATAGCAATGCTTAGCTCTAAAGCCACACGCAGGCACTTTCTATTGCGTACAGCTCTATTAAGTGGTGCTGCATTTTTGCTACCCAAATCCATGATGGCACAACAGGCAAAAGCTGAGTTTCCGCCATTGCCTGCTGAGCGGGTAAAGGCGTTTGTGATAGCTGGGCATGGTAACATAGACAAAGTGAAAGAAATGCTGATTGAAATACCTACTCTGCTTAACGCATGTTGGGATTGGCGCAATGGCGATTTTGAAACTGCGCTTGAAGGGGCCGGCCACGTGGGCAATCGAGACTGTGCAGAATACTTAATTTCAAAGGGTGCTCGCGCAAATGTATTTGTGCTGGCCATGTTAGGCAAACTAGAAACAGTGCAGGCGCTGCTTACTGCATACCCAATCTTAAAAGATAGCACTGGGCCGCATGGACTGGGCCTGATTCACCATGCTACAAAAGGGGGCGAAGCTAGCAAAGCTGTACTGTCCTATTTGCAAAGCCTGGGGCTTAAATAAAAGTTAGTAGCCGTTAACACAAAAAAGCCGCTGTAATTACAGCGGCTTTTTTGTTGGTTACCGGTGATTTAGTTCGGCATCACCAGCGTGTCAATTACATGCACTACACCGTTAGAGCCTTTTAGGTCAGTTGCGGTTACATGCGACTTATTCCCTTTCTCATCGGTTAGGACGACCTGGGTACCATCTAGTGATACACTCAGTTTGCCACCACTTACGGTAGCTACTTCTACTTTTCCCCCACCCTTTTTGATGGCTGCCGCTACTGCGGCAGCGTCCAAGTTACCCGCAACTACGTGGTAGGTAAGGATTTTGCTAAGTGTAGCTTTGTTTTCAGGCTTTAGCAGGTTGTCAACCGTGCCTGCAGGTAGCTTGGCGAATGCAGCATTCGTTGGGGCAAATACCGTGAAAGGGCCTTTGCCTTTCAGCGTTTCCACCAGACCTGCTGCTTTTACGGCAGCTACCAGTGTAGTATGGTCTTTTGAGCTGATGGCAATGTCAACTACGTCTTTGCTTTGCGCCAAGACAGTCGCCGAAATAAAGAGTGATACGAGAATTACAAAAAGTGTTTTCATAAAATTGTATTAGTGAAATGATACAATACACAAGGCATTATGTTCTCTTTTAGTTCATGTAGATGAAAACTAAACTTTACTAAAAAACATTAAGCATGGAACTAATCGAACCGAGCTAGTAACTGGCAAAAAAAATAGCCGCTGGACCTCCAGCGGCTATAACTACATAATGCAATGCACTAGCTAGGCATTACAACGGTATCGATTACATGCACTACTCCATTTGAGCCTTTCAGGTCCGTAGCAGTAACATGAGACTTATTGCCTTTTGCGTCAGCAAGAATGACTTTTCCGCCTTCTATAGAAGCAGTAAGTTTAGCACCGTTAACGGTGATAAGCTCAGCTTTGCCATTTCCTTTTGTTATAGCTTCGGTTACAGCAGCAGCATCCAGATTTCCAGCTACAACATGGTAGGTAAGAATTTTACCTAAAGCATCTTTGCTCTCAGGTTTCAGCAGGTTGTCAACTGTACCTGCAGGCAATTTGGTAAATGCCGCATTACTTGGAGCAAAAATGGTGAAGGGGCCTTTAGCTTTAAGTGTTTCAACCAAACCAGCAGCTTTTACAGCAGCAACCAAGGTGGTATGGTCGTTAGAGCCGATTGCAACATCAACTATGTCTTTGGTTTGTGGGATTGCAGTAGCAACATTAGTACTCATATAGATTAGTGTTATTGAATAAATAACAGGTGTAGAACGTGAAACACGCGCATTAGATACAAATGGCTGTGATTATACTTCTCCACGAACTCACATCCAGGGAACCAAATCTTGATTGGGGCTGACTATTTTCTCAATACAAGTGCAGTAGTGCCCCTAAGCGTAATACACAGCCCATTTCGTTCCAACCAATAATTCACGGCAAAGTAACCACCAATGAAATAAATAAAACCCCATTTCCCCTTAGCAATTGGGCGACTGCACCGTTAATGGCAAAGCCATGGATGCCCAACCCTACGAAGACACCCTGGGTACAGATCTGATTACACAGTGACGCAGGGTATTACCTTCTTGCCCGTTCCGCAACTACAAATGCAAGGCTGGCGGCGAGTGAGGTAGCCAAGGCCACTGTCAATAGGATAAGCGGCTTATTTGGCCGCGTGGGGTAATTAGCGGTAGTGGCGTAACCAGTTACGCTGATGAGCGTGGGCTGGGCGGCTAGGGCATGTTTCTGTTGGGTATAACGGGTGTAGAGTTCGGCAATCTCCTGGCTTAGTGTTTCCAGCTCGCGGGCAGTACCCGCGGCGGCGGGAGCGCTACGCACCTGGTCGCGTCGGGACTCAAGGTCTGTCAGGCTGCGCTGAAGTGCTAGCACACTGGCACGGCGGTGTGTGGCTGCCTCAGTAAAACTGTCTGCATATGCTATGTAAGCGTTGGCGATACGGGCGGCCAAGGCAGGGTCGGTATCGTACACGTTAATCTGTATGGTAGCATAGCGTGTAATCTCAACCTGCACGTTATCTTCATATTCGGTTCGCAGCCATTTGTGCTGACGGCGGGGGTCTTCATCACGCACGCCGTAATGGTCAATCAGGCTAAAGCGGTGCACCATGGTGTACATGGCAGTATCGGTACGCAGCGCACCTGCAAGCCGGTCTACATCGTCTTCCTCGCCTGCATCGTAAAAGGTGGGTGCCATGTCGCCATACAGCTTGTAATTGGTGCCAAGCTCAGGGGGGGAAAAAGAAGCCGTACTCAGGTATAGCGGTTTGTACACAAATGGCTGTAGCAAAATGTATGTGGTGATGCAGGCACCAGCTACGCAGGCTAGAATGTAGTATCTGTGGCGCCACAGCATTCGCCATTCGGAGAGAAGATTGAGGTCAGGCTGCACAAGCGAGATATGAATTTTTTACAAGTAACTGAATAAACACATGTGCGAGATTCGCGCATTTACCGAAATGAGGCAACCTAATCACCGAGCATCATGCAGGCGTTCTGCAATGAGAAAAAGTTCACGGCCGCGGCGCTCGGGCTCGCTGGTGCGGCAAGTATCCAGGAGCCGGATGTGGAAATATGGCCGGAAGTAGTGGGCATATTCGATGCGGTTTCCACCGAAGGGCGGGCCGTTCTCAGTAAGTGGGAATTCGAACAGTACACCCGCTAGCCGGCCTGCGGGGCGTAGCAACTCAAACATTTTACGGGCATATGCAGCGCGCTGGTCAGGCTGTAGCGCACAAAAAAATGTCTGCTCCAAGATGAGGTCATAGGTACCAGAATGCGTAAAGAAATCTTCTGTGATGAAGGCGCTGGCGGGAAGCTGCGGATACTGCGCACGGCCCCGGGCCGTGGCACTTACGGCCCAGTCTAGACTATAACTCTGACTAAAACCCAACTCATGCAGATAAGCCAGTTCATGCGCCAACCCGCCGCCAGGGATGAGGATGCGCTGGCCTCTGTCGTGCAGGGCATCTATGTAATTGCGCATAGGGCGCGTGGCCAAACCCAGGTCCCAAGGGAAGCTCTGGGTTTGGTAGCGGTCTTCCCAGTAGTTGGGGGTTAGGGCCATATGCTTGGGGAGTAATTAGTGAGGGAAGATTCCCGCTTTCGTCGAAATGATGAAAGAAATCTAACGAACGATGTAAGGTCGCAAGATACACAGCGCATAGTTAGCCCAGCTTAGCTGCTGTTTCATCGTGTCCACGTTGGCTCTGGGAATGGGGTGCGTCAAAAAGCGGCTAAGGGCATTGGTCATGCTGGGTATGCTTTCAGCGTCAGCCAGGTAGCCATTGAAGCCATCGGTAATGGTTTCAGGGAAGTGGCCTACACGCGTGGCCAATACGGGCAAACTGAAGTTATAGCTCAGACTCTCTACGCCGCTGGGCGTGGCGGTTTCATAAAAGAGCAGGATGGCATCCGAGACCTGGAAGTAGCGGTACACGTCTTCGTTTGGCACAAACTCATTTACTACCGTGCATCGGTCAGCGATGCCAAGCTGCTGAATGAGCGTCAAAGGGTTGTAGCCAGATTCATCATTTGCTGTACCTCTGTTTAGGAATATTTTCTTTGCAAAACCGAATAACGATTGCTTAAGGCGTGTACGCCAGCTATTGGCATTTAATGTGTTCCAGAAAGATTCACCAACAATGAGTAGCGAAACATCATCACGCGTGGCAGCCAGTGCGGCAAAAGCACGTATGCAGTTGTGAAGCCCCTTGTATTTACGAATGAAGCCAAAAAACAAGAACACATGCTTGCGCAGACCCAGGCGAAGTTTTTCTGCCTTTATATTAAAGTGGGGATCGGGCCGGAACATCTCATACACGGGGTGGTAGAGCGTGAGTACGGGGCGGGCGGCTACTTGCGTATTTCGGGTGCCATCTTGTGTGTGTACGAAGCTAAGCTTAGGGAAGCGCGTGGCCAGCTCAGCAGCGGTGCTCAGGGCATGCACGATGTAGCCATGCGCTGCGGGTAGGGCGTAACGTGTGAAAAGTGCGTCAAGCCTGCTGGCTTCCTTTTGACGCACCAAGTGCAGGTCGAAAATGATTTCAGCCTGGGTTTCTTTTCGCAAGCGGCGAGCGACCCAACCCAGTGGTAGTCCTTGTAGCGCAATAGCCCACTGAATGACAACGCATTTGGGCTGCAGAGTCTTGATAGCGTTTACGGTGCGGCGCCAGGTGAGGGGGTTGTTGTAATTTAGCAAGTAGTGCACCTGAATGCGCGTGCCGGCAAGCAGGTCTGTGCGGCTCTTGCGGTCTATGAAGTCACGCGGCATGATAGCTGGGTACTGCTGCGTCCAGCTTACGATATGCACCTGCCATTCTGGATGTTCTGTAAGCAGGGTATCGAGGGCGCGGGCCAGGCTTACGGTATAATTTGCAATGCCCCCCTTGAAGCGAGGGCCAGGGCCTATGACAACGATGCTGGGCACAGATATTTGAAAGAGGGTGATGCGAAGGTCGGTAAAAGGTGGCATAAAAAAACCCCGTTACTCAACAGGGACTTTTTATGCATAATTCGTCAATTCTACTTGCGCTCAAAAATACTGAAGCCCAGGCCTGCACTCAGCATCTGGTAGTTGGCATAGGTATAGTCAGCGTGTAGGGTGAGGAAGGCAATCTTAAGGCGGAAGCCTGCAGTGAGTGCGAGGGTATTGGGGTTACGGTAGTTTAGGTTCAGGGGGTCTGTCAGTGCCCGCACTTCAGTACCGGAACGGGGCGAACCTGCGGCATCATAATAAGGCAAAACGATGGGATAGTTGCCTTTCAGTTTTAGTGTAACATATGACATCTCATAACGCGCACCTGCATAGAGGGTAAGAAACAAGAACTTCTTTGAAATCACACCGCCTACGTTCCACCCTGTGGCTATCATCTCACCCACCTGCCCACTGTAACTAACTGTAGGGTCGCCATCACGGGTCACAGCGTTGGGGTCGCTTGGATTTATGCTGGGTTTGGTTAGCTTGAGGGGTACGCTGCTGTTAAGGGTGGTAAATCCGCCCACAAAGGCAAGGTCAAAAGGCAACAAGCGGAAACCTGGGATCCATTCTTTGAATTCAGCTTTTAGGCCCGCCCCAAAGTAGCCCACCTTGGCTTGCCCGTCATTGTAGTTAATGCCGATGGGAGGTAAGAAGCGGATTAGCAGGTCGATATTTTTGGGCAAACCGATGGCTGCTTGTACGCCCGCTAGCGCGGGCATAACAGGCACACCCAGGCCCTGCGGCATTTGAAAACTGGTGTTATTGTACTGGATACCAAGGAAGTTGCCAGCGAGAATGGTATTAACCTGACCTTGTGCGGGCTGGCCAAGGGCGAGTGGGTTGCCAGTAGGCAGTGCCCCACCAGCACCTAGAGGGGTACTAAAGGTAGTGCCCAGGGTGCCGCCACCTGGAAGCGACACGTTTGCCAGATTGGCTCGCTGTACACCACTTAGGCTATTAAAATTATTGTAGTTGGAGCCCGGCAGGTTAGGGTCGTTCACGCCATAAAAAGGGTTAGGCCCCAAAATGCTTACGGTAGGGCCAGATTTATTCTCACCCGCAAGGGTTGGGCTGGTGATGCCGCCAGGGCTGGTAATGACAATGTTTTGCAGGCCGAGGCCGGCAATGTCAAACGTGCGGTCAGCTTGAGGTACTAGCGCCGCACTGCCAAACACCGTAACTGAAAAGCCAAATACTTTATGGGTGCGTGCGGTATTGTACCAGCCTGCATTCATACCAGCTGCAAAACTCTTACCCAAGGGCTGCATTTAGGCTTGCACAAGGGAATTGGCATCGGTGCTGCCGCCACGCACCAGGTTGGGCAGGTTGTCTATTTGTGCATTAAGAGCAGTACAACCCAAGCTAGCGGTGGCCAGTGCGAAACGGGTGAAAAAGGTGCGCAGGGAATGTTTTATGGTAGTTTGAGAGGCTCACGCAATTAAGCAAAAACCGGGCCGATGAGCGGCATAACCCCTATCTTGGTGGTGAAATATGCAATTTGTAATGATACTACTTGCTTTACTTGCAAGTGCGCAAACCGTGCATGGCGCCATGCCTGCAAAGGATACTGTGTGGGTAGGCATTTACCTACATGCCTTTACAGACTTCAACCTGAGCAACAATACTTACCAAGCCGATGCAAGGCTATGGATGCGGTATAAAAATTCTGCGTTGCACCCTGAGGAATTGTTACGCTTTGAAAATGCCAAAGAGGTAACAGAACTTGAAACCCTAAGAAAACATAACAATGGATGGCACTGGGTGCTGCAGCGGAGGCGGGTTACCGTGCAGCATGAGTGGGACATACAGCACTTTCCGTTTAACACAGAGCAACTTAGCCTGGTCCTGCTTGATCCCTTTGCGGTTGAGGAAAACCGAATCTATCTGCCAGACGATGACGCTATCTCCTGTGCAGGTGATGGCGTTCCGATTGGCTGGTATTTACAAGGATCTGCGCTTACCAGCACACCAATTACCTATGCTTCACGCATGGGGCTGGCGCCCCTGGGCTTTACTGCACAGGCAAAGGTTGTGGCACTTACGGCTAGCCTTACACTGGCCCGCCGGGGTGAAGACCTGATATTCAAGCTATATGTTGGCCTTTTTGTAGCATTCCTGATTAGCTGGCTCACATTCTTCATAGAGCCCACGGAGGTGGACCCTCGCTTTGGGCTTTCAGTGGGGGGCATTTTTGCAGCTATAGGGAATAAATATATTCTAGATGCCAACCTGGCCGATATCAGCGCCAGCAGCCTAACTGACTGGATGCATCTCGTCACATTCGTGAGTATAGTGCTCACCGTTGCCATCGGTATAGTATCGCTGTATCTACACAAGCAGGGGCGGATAAACCAGTATAAACGGCTGGATCGGCTTGCAGCAGTGTGTATGCTTGCATTTTATGTGGCTACGGTTAGTGGGATGATGTGGGCTGCGGTAAGATGATTTCACCGCTCCGCTCCCTTGTATTCATACCCCTTTTGCAGGCAACGAGAACGACAGGAAAAGTAAATTTAGAATATCTAACCAGGTAAAACCCTTCTATTGATTCCCTTCCAACGCCTGCACGGCTAGTGCATAGCCCTGGGTGCCCAACCCAACGATCACTCCTTTACAAGCTGCACTGATTACGCTGTGGTGCCTGTAGCTCTCGCGGGCATACACGTTACTTATATGTACTTCTACGACAGGCACGGCAATGGCTTTGATGGCATCGTGCAAGGCGATACTGGTATGGGCATACGCACCTGCATTTAGTACTACGCCATCGTAGTTGCCAGCAGCTTGGAGTTTATCAATGAGTGCACCCTCATGGTTGCTCTGAAAATAATCGAGCGCATGTGTTGCAAACTGGGTCCTAAGCTGAGCCAGCACCTGCTCAAAGGTCTCGCTGCCGTACACCTGCGGTTCGCGGCTACCCAGCAAGTTTAGGTTTGGGCCGTTCAGGATGAGTATCTTCACACCCCAAAGGTAGAATGCAGCGGAACATTTGCTGCAATCGAAAAAACGTATGCAATGGGAAAGCTTACTAAAAAGATTTGGTAACTATTTAAGGCTAGAAAGAGGCCTTTCGCAGAATACACTGGAGGCCTACCAGTCAGACTTGTCAACCTATATAAGTTATTTAAAGAGCTTAAACATAGAAGATGCAAAAGCTGTAACAGCCAACGATATACAAGATTTCTTGATAACGCTGATAGAGGGAAAAAGCATAGGAGAATTTACGCAGGCCCGAAAGCTTTCGGCGCTAAGGCAGTTTCATGAATGGCTGATAACTGATAAGTATGCTGAGCACAACCCACTTGCGTTAATCCAAAGCCCAAAGCTACGGCGCAGCCTGCCTACTGTGCTGCGGTTAGACCAAATAGAACAACTACTGGCAGCCAGCGACCTAAACACCCCCCTGGGCCTGCGTAACCGCGCGATGCTGGAACTGCTCTATAGCAGCGGCCTGCGTGTGAGCGAGCTGGTGAACCTGCCCATACAGCATGTGTATCCTGAAGAAGGCTTTGTGCGGGTTACGGGCAAGGGTAGCAAGGAGCGGCTGGTGCCTGTAGGAGAGCAGGCGCTCTTTTATGTGCAACAGTATCTTGCTACAGAAAGAAATGCCATGAAAACCAAGAAGGGGTCAGAGGGCATTCTTTTTTTAAACCGGCTGGGCGCAAGGCTTACGCGCGTCATGGCGTTCACGATTATACGCCAGCTATGCAAATTGGTGGGCATCACGCAGCCTGTAGGGCCGCATACCTTTCGGCACAGCTTTGCTACGCATCTGATAGAGGGCGGGGCTGACTTGCGCGCTGTTCAGGAAATGCTGGGGCATGAGAGCATCACTACAACTGAAGTCTACCTACACCTGGACAGGCAATATCTACGGCAGGTACACGAAAAGTACCACCCACGTAGCTAGCGTTTCCACGATACATAGCTTTGGGGTATGATACGCGTCTTGTTAACAGCACTTTTGGCTGGGATTTTATGCCAGTTAGCGTATGCACAGCAAACGTGGGAACTTGCCAAACGAAAGACCCCTGCTGATGGCGACATTACCATTTATACAAGGGCCGTGCCTGGCATGAAATTAAAAGAATACAAAGGGGTAGCGTTGGTTGCGGCTAATGTAAGCACACTACTCGCGGTATTTATGGATCATGCAGGATACCCGCTACTCTTCCCGAACTGTATAAACCCCAAGACCCTGGCGCACAATGGTGAAAAAGGCTGGATGGTGTACATCGAAAATGCTACCCCCTGGCCGATACGCCACCGTGACGTAGTTGTACGGACTACAGTGAGCCAGGAAGCTGATGGCACACTCTGCTTAACACTTTTGAATGTAGATGGAATAGAGCCAGTGCACGAAGGCATTATACGGGGGGTAAGCTATTCAGGTGTATGGCGCTTTAAGCCGCTTGGGCCTGGGCGCACAGAAGTAACTTGTACGGGGCTGGCCGACCCAGGCGGCAGTTTGCCAAACTGGCTGGTGAATATGTTTATAATAGACGACCCGTTACAAAGCCTAGAGAACCTGCGTACCCGTGTCAAACTAGCGCAGTATCAGGGCAAAAAGCTTTTGGTCTGGAAAGACAATTGATGCAGGTGTATCAAGTAGCAAGCGCTACAGGCAGTGTGGCAACCTGAAGTGTGCGCAGCAGTTGCAATGCTTCCTTCACTCCATTGAACCCTTTGCCTACCAGTGTTAACACATCCCCGTTTTGCTTGAGTTGTAAACCATGCTTTAAGTTCTGTATTGTTCCAATGATACCTGCAAACACGGTGCCTTGGAAATAAGCAGAATCCTTCTGCCCTAAAAAAGTTAGCTTGAGTAGGTTGCCGCGCAGGGTAATTTTCTCGAAACCGAGTGCCTTGCCCAATTCGCGCAGGCGTATGGTATCCAGCAGCGCTAGCACCTCAGCAGGTAGCAGGCCAAAGCGGTCTTGCAGTTCGCGGCCCAGGGTTTGAAGCTCAGTTTCATTTGCCGCGCTGCTAATGCGTTTGTAAATGGCCAAACGCTCGGCCACATTGCGCACATAGGTTTCGGGTATCAGCGCGATGGTATCTGTCTCTATTTGGCAGTCGTCAGTAGCATTTTGGTAGGCGCGTTCGGCATTGGTGAGCAATTCGGGGAAATGTTCTTCTTTCAGCTCTCGTATAGCCTCATCCAGTATCCTATTATACATGTCATAGCCTATTTCGGTAATGTAACCACTCTGCTCCTGGCCTAGTATGTCTCCTGCACCGCGTATGTCGAGGTCACGCATGGCTACCTGCAGCCCGCTGCCCAGATCGTTAAACTCCTCTATGGCTTGCAGGCGCTTGCGGCTGTCGGTAGGCAGGGTGCTCACGGGAGGTGAGATGAGGTAGCAGAATGCTTTGCGGTTGCTACGGCCTACGCGGCCCCGCATCTGGTGCAGGTCACTAAGCCCGTAAGTATGGGCTTGGTTAATGATGATGGTATTGGCGTTGGATATATCTAGCCCGCTCTCGATGATGGTAGTAGTAACAAGCACATCATAATTACCCTGAACAAAGTTCTCCATGATTTCTTCTAGCTTATCACCCTCAAGCTGGCCATGGCTAATGCCAACGCGGGCGTCGGGCACCAGTTTTTTAATCATGCTTGCTATTTCTTCCAGGTCCTTAATCCGGTTGTGCACAAAGAATACCTGCCCTCTGCGCTTGAGTTCAAAAGCAATGGCATCGCGAATGGCGGCACTGTCGAAACCGGTAAGGATGGTATCTACAGGTTTGCGGTTTGGTGGTGGGGTGGCAATGATGCTCAGGTCGCGGATGCCCAGCAGTGAGAACTGCAGTGTGCGCGGGATGGGCGTAGCAGTAAGGGTGAGCGTGTCAATGCTTACTTTAAACGCGCGAATTTTTTCTTTAGCCCCTACCCCGAACTTGTGCTCTTCATCTATAATGAGCAGGCCAAGGTCTTTATACACTACATCTTTACTAAGCAGGCGGTGCGTGCCTATGAGTATGTCTATTTTGCCTTCAGCAAGTTCTCTCAAAACATCTTTCTGTTCGGTAGCGCTGCGAAAGCGGTTTATGAAATCTACACGAACTGGCAACTGCACGAGCCGCTCACTAAATGTGCGGTAATGCTGCAGGGCCAGGATGGTGGTAGGCACCAGCACAGCTACCTGCTTGCCATCGGTAGCGGCCTTAAAAGCAGCGCGCACGGCGATCTCTGTCTTGCCAAAACCTACATCACCGCAGACCAGTCTGTCCATGGGATGTGGTGCCTCCATGTCTCGCTTGATGTCTTCGGTGGCTTTAACTTGGTCGGGCGTATCTTCGTACATAAAGCTGGCCTCCAGCTCCTGCTGCATGTAGGTATCAGGGCTGAAGCCCATACCCGGTTGGGTTTTGCGGCGTGCATAAAGGGCCACGAGGTCAAAGGCCAATTCTTTCACGCGGCGTTTCACTTTAGCTGTGGTGCGTGCCCACTCAGCTGTACCTAGTTTGCTAAGTTTAGGAAGACCGGCTTCTTTACCTGCATACTTGGTGATTTTGTGCAGTGCGTTTACATTAACAAAAAGCGTGTCCCCGCCTTCGAATACAATCTTAACTGCCTCTTGTGTGGTCTCGCCTTGTTTAATTTTCTCAAGCCCTGCAAACCTACCTATGCCATGCTGCATGTGTGTGATGAAGTCGCCCGGCTTGAGTGACAGCAGCTCTTTAAGTGTGAGAGCTTTGCTTTTGTTAAAGGCATTCCGGCTGCTGTAGCGGTGGTAGCGCTCAAAGATCTGATGGTCGGTATACACCGCCAGTTTTAGTTCGGCATCGTAGAACCCCTCACTGATAACATCGCTGGTTGTGGTGAGTTGTAGGTCAGGCTTGAGCTGCTGGAAAATCTCTGTAAGCCGCCGCTCCTGTTTTTCGTTTTCGCAGCAGATTAGCGTATGCACACCATCTGCTTGCAGGCCGTGTAGGTGCTCGGCCAGCAGGCCAAACTCTTTCTTAAACAGGGGTTGGGCTTTGCCCGTCCACTCCCACACCTCCGTATGGAAATCGCCGCCCTTGTAGTAGCGCTTCTTGCCCAGTTCTACCCGAGTAAAGGTTTTTAATTCGGCCTTTAACTCCTCAATTTTCACATACAGTTTTTCGGGGGTGGAATGCAAGCTGATGTCGCCGCCCCGCTCACTACCCTGGCCGTAAATGAACTGCGCCTTCTCCATCAACTTGTCCGTCTCATCCAGCCAAAAGCGCACATCCTGCGCAAAGACCACAGCACTGGGAGATATGTATTCCAGCAGGCTTACGCGGGCCTCTTCTTGTAGGTGCGTTTGAATATTGGGGATGATGGCGATACGGTCGTGGCGTTGGCTGGAGAGCTGGCTTTCAGGGTCAAAGCTGCGGATGCTCTCAATTTCTTCACCATCAAACTCAATGCGGTAAGGCTGCTCACCATTGAAGGTATAAAGGTCAATTAAGCCTCCTCTCACTGCAAATTGCCCTGGCTCATACACAAAGTCGGTTGCCGTAAAGCCATACTCCTCCAGCATGCTTTGTATAAAGGCCATGCCGGGTTTCTCGCCTACACTCAGCGGGAGCGTGTGGCGTACCAGCGTTTTGCGTTCGATTACCTTCTCAGCTACCGCCTCGGGGTATGTTACCACTACGAGCTGGCCTGGTGCGCTCTGGTTGATGGCGAAGAGCACCTCTGCCCTTTCTACCACATTGGCATTGTCAACATGATCGAGCTGATAGGGCCTGCGGGCGCTGCTGGGGAAGAACAGCACCTGTATATCGGGCAGCAGTAGCGCAAGGTCATTTTGCAGGTATTGGGCATCTTCGCGCTCGTTTACAACCACGAGCGCTGCACGCCCAGCTTGCTGCAGCAACGCTGCAAGCACAAAAGCCTGCTGGCTGCCCGCCAAACCTTGGAGGCTGAACACAGCATCTTTAGACGCTGATAGCTGCGAAGCCCAACCTCGTAGTTCAACTTGCGCGAGGTATGCACTAAAAACACTGGCTACGCTGGTATGCATATCGGATTTAAAAACACAACAGGCTGCTCCGCGCAAGGGGAAGGTATGCGCGGGCAGCTTATTGACTGCACAAAGAACGTAGTTCTCCCCCAAAACTTATAGGTGTCCCCTTCATTTTTTGGCGCTATGTACCACTGCTCTCGCTTGATAAAATCACGTTATCTTTAGCCGCAATTTTTTACTTACCCCAGCGCTAGCAAATGATAAACAAAGTAGTAGTCAGTGCCGATGCGGCCGTACACGATATACCCAGCAACGCGGTGCTACTGGTAGGCGGCTTTGGCCTATGCGGCATACCGGAAAACTGTATTCAGGCACTGCTACTTACAGGTGTGACTGGCCTGGTGTGCATTAGTAACAACTGCGGCGTGGACGACCTTGGCCTGGGCCTGCTGCTGCAACAGCGCCAGATACGCAAGATGATCAGCAGTTATGTAGGCGAGAATGCCGAGTTTGAAAGACAGATGCTCAGTGGCGAACTGGAGGTAGAGCTGATACCCCAGGGCACGCTGGCTGAACGCAGCCGTGCTGCACGTGCAGGTATACCCGCTTTCTATGTACCCGCAGGGTTTGGCACCGAAGTACAGGCCGATAAGCCCGTAATGGAATTTAACGGCAAGCCACACATACTGGAGCACGCCTTTGTGGCGGACTTCGCACTGGTGAAAGCCTGGAAGGCAGACACTGCCGGCAACCTGGTGTACAGGCATACAGCGCGCAACTTTAACCCTGCCATGGCAGGCGCAGCAAAAATTACAATTGCGGAAGTGGAGGAGATAGTGCCCCTTGGCGCGCTAGACCCCAACCACATTCATACCCCGGGCGTGTATGTGCAGCGTGTTTTTCAGGGTGAAAAGTTTGAGAAGCGGATAGAGCGGGTAACTACGAGAAAGGCTTAATTAGGCCCTGAAAACATTTTTACGAAACCCTTAACAAAGGATTTAAGAATATCACTTATCAAGATGCTTACAAAAGAACACATCGCCCAGCGCATTGCGCAAGAGCTTCAAGACGGCTACTATGTAAACCTGGGCATCGGCATACCCACGCTGGTAGCCAACTATATACCAAAGGGTATTAACGTAGTATTACAAAGCGAAAACGGCTTGCTGGGCATGGGGCCCTTCCCGCTTCCCGATGAAGTGGATGCTGATCTGATCAATGCCGGTAAGCAAACGGTAACCATGATACCCGGCAGCGCCATCTTTGACAGCAGCGAGAGCTTTGCCATGATACGCGGCGGGCATATTAACCTAACTGTGCTGGGTGCGATGGAAGTAAGCGAAGAAGGTGATATAGCCAACTGGAAGATACCCGGCAAAATGGTAAAAGGCATGGGTGGGGCCATGGACCTCGTAGCTGCTGCCAAAAATATTATCGTAGCTATGCAGCACACTGACCCCAAGGGCAATAGCAAAATGCTACCCAAATGCACACTGCCAATAACAGGTATAAAATGTGTTAAGAAAGTGGTAACAGATATAGCCGTGCTGGAGATTGTGCAGGGCAAGGGCTTTGTGCTGCGCGAAAGGGCACCTGGCGTGAGCGTAGAGTTTATCCAGGAAAAAACAGCGGGCAAGCTTACCGTGGAGGGCACGGTACCCGAGATGGTGTTTGCCTGACACGCCAAAATGAGTAAGCCAGCTCGAAAAGGCTGGCTTACTCATTGAACGGGTATGGATTTACTTTGGAATATCTGTGAGTCGAAGGTACGAGTTCACCTTTTGCAGTTTGGCGCCGTATTCCGCTTCGGCATCTGCATCGTTCACTGTGAGGGGCACGATGGCTATGCCACCTACTTGCCAGTCGGCAGGTGTGGCTAAATTGTGCTGGGCATTAACTTGAAGGGCATCTAGTGCACGTAGTATCTCGGCAAAATTTCGACCCGTACTCATGGGGTAGGTCATGCTGAGTTTCAGTTTTTTGTCGGGACCAATGATGAATACGGAACGTACCGTATACGTCTCGCTCTGGTTGGGATGCAGCATATCATAAAGGCGGGCTATGGTGCGGTCAGAATCTGCGATGATAGGGAAGTCTACGCTTGTGTGTTGGGTTTCGTTAATGTCATTCACCCACTGTTTGTGGTCGTTTATGCCGTCAACGCTGAGGGCTATGACTTTGGTGTTGCGCTTGTCGAACTCGGGCTGCAGCTTCGCTACCGCGCCCAGCTCGGTGGTGCATACGGGCGTGTAGTCTTTCGGGTGGCTAAATAGAATACCCCAGCTATTGCCTAACCAGGTATGAAACTGAATGGGGCCAGTGGTAGTATCGGCATGGAAGTCAGGTACGATGTCGCCTAGGTGCAATGACATATTTGTATGCTTTAGTTAAAAAGTTAATTGTGTTTTCAAAGATAAAGCGGTTTTAAACAAAAAATAGCAAACTGGTTTGCATTTTACTGAAGCGTAGATTTCAGCTACCTTTCCGCTAGTAAGCTAGTTGCATTGCCCTATGAAAACTTACCTCCCAGCCGCTATCCATTGCGCTGTAACTCTATGCCTGAGCGTAGCTATCTATACGGCTACCGCACAAACAGTACTCGAAAACCGCGTGGCTGTTTTTAAGAATGGTAAATCGTTTCATGTGCAGTCGCTCAACGCCGAGCGTGTAAGCGGCACAACCTATCAACTGCGCAAACTGCCCAAGGCCGCCTTTGGAACACTCTGGTTGTATGCGCAAGACAATGCAATTAAGGACATTGCCAGCACAGTGGTTGAAGCGCAGGATACCCAAACTGTGACAGACATGATGGGCCTGCTACGCGCGAACAAGGGGCAGAAGCTGCAGTTGGTATTGTATAGCTTTGGGGGCAACAATGAGCCAAAACCTGTAGAGGCCATCATAGATGATGTGCGAAATGATTATGTATTGACGCGGATAAATGGGCAGCATCAAACGCTCCGCTTTACTGAGATACGTCAAGTACTTTTTAGTAAAGCCCCATCCAACATTGTGAATAGCAAAAAGAAAGACCGCGTTCTTACTTTCACGGTGAGTAAGGCCGCCGGCCCTACCCTACCTGTACAGCTAAGTTACCTTACCGGCGAGCTGGGGTGGATGCCCAGCTACCAGATAGAACTGCTTGACGATAAAAAAGCCAGACTGGTGCTCACTGCACACTTGATAAACGATGGCGATACGCTGCGGAATACCGATGTGAGCTTTGTAGTAGGCGATGCGAACTTCCCGTACAGCAATGTGCCCTCCCCGCTTACCTCACAAGCAAAATTGCGCCAGATACTGGCACCGCTGGGCTACGACAGCCCCGTAGCTTCAAATCAAATGGCGATGGGTGCTTCGCGTGTACGAAGGGAAATGAGCAGTGACGAGAGTGAGGATTTTGCGGGTGAGGAATTAGGCGATTATGATGGAAGCCAGGTAGTAGCAAACTACTCGGGCTCCACGCAAGAAGATTTGTTTTATTACACCACTACGGGTGTAACGATTAACACTGACGGCCGCACCCTATATACGCTGGTGAATGCCGACTTGCCCTACGTACATATATACAAATGCAAGCTGATGGACAATACCAACAGCCCGTATAGCTATGTACCCATCCGGCCTGAAGCCGAGAACGTAGTGGACCATGAACTGGAAATAGACAACCAAACGGGTACTCCACTCACCTCTGCCCCAGCGTTTTTGGTGCGCTATGACAAGAACCAGCGCTGGCCGCTAAGCCAGGGTGCCATCAACTACACGCCCCGCGGTGCAAAAGCCAACCTTCGTGTGGCCCGCGCGCGTGATGTGGTGGTAAAGCATGAAGAAGAGGTCGAATCCCGCAGCGAACAGTTCAAAGCCAAAAATGGATACTACTATTCTACCATCACAGTTAAGGCAACGCTGAAGCTGAAAAATTTTAAAGACAAAGCCATAGATGCCAAGCTATTGCGCCACATACGCGGCAAGCTTTTACAAAGCACCCTACCCTGGCAAACGCGCAAGCTACCCGTAGTGTTTGATTCCTATTATACCGCAGAAGCAAACAATGAACTCAATGGGGTAGAATGGAAAGTGCTGCTGCAGCCCAATGAAGAAAAGACCTTTGCATATACCTATCAGCTGTTTATCCGCCAATAGCTATAATTTTTTGTCATAGTTAAAAATGAACAAGCAACGCATATGGTGGCAAAAGCCGCTAATTTACTGGGGTAATTAATAGTAGATGCAACGAAACATCTGGGTGCTTCTAAGTGCTCTTTTGCTACTGCCCCAGTTCTTACAGGCGCAGCTAGGCACGCCTTACCTGCAGCAGTACACAGCACGTGACTATGGCGCAGCCGAAGAGAATATGGCTGCTGCAATCAATGTAGCAGGCTTGCTCTATGTAGCAAACGGGCAGGCTTTACTGGAATACGACGGACAGACCTGGCGAAAAGTTTACAGTGAACTTAAGCTGCCCGTAACTCAACTGGCTCTGGGCCCTGAGGGTAGGCTGTATGCTGCAAATGAACGAGAGCTAGCAGTGCTGACACCTAGCGCCAATGGTGCAATGCAGCTACAAGCGCTTACCCCAGCAGGCAAGCCGACTACTGCTGCACCCATAAGCATAGGAAAGCTAACGGCTTGCGCCGATGGTGTATATGCCAGTACCCCAGAGGGTGCGCTCTACCTGCACCAGGGCAAGGCGCGCTGGGCGACCATAGACCCCAGCGCCAAGCGGAAGCTTGACTATAAAAACCTATTACATGTGCCAGCGCTTGGCTTTGTACACGCACAGCAGGGGGTGCTAGCCCCCTGGCCTGGTGGCCGCTTTTTTATGAAAGAACCTGTGCGCGCACACATCGCCCTAAGAGGTGGCTGGATGCTGGTATTTACTGAGCGTGGTATGCAACTCTTTAATGGCTGGACGGTAAGGCCCCTGCGTTCTGCTGCATACGACTTTGCCGCGAACAACCTGCTATCAGCAGTATGTGAAGTTAGCCCTGGCATCTTTGCACTTGCCACCCTGCGAGGTGGTTTAGGTGTATGCAATACCAGTGGACAACTGCTCACACGTATAGATCGCTTTTCTGGTCTGCAAAATGAAACGGTATTAGGTGTAGGTGCTGACCGAGAGGGCGGTGTATGGCTCTGCCTGCAAAATGGGCTGACGCGTGCCAACCTGCTTACCCCCCCCTCACCTTTTTCAATGCCAGTACTGGCCTAAAGGGGGAAGTAAACACAATGCTGCGTTACAACGACACTTTGTATGTAGGCACATCGCTAGGCCTGTATTGGCTGGATACCAAGGCTACCCCAAACCAGTTTGTAGGCGTGCGCAGCATAGTATCTTCCGTGGTAGGGCTTGCTTCCACACGCGCCGGACTAATGGCTACAACACAAACTGGAATCTTTATTATAAAAGGATTAACAGCAAAACGGCTACGAAGCTGGCCGTCGTTTTGAGTGCTACCCAGCAATACCTACAAAGGCTCCATTTTTATAGGGTTACAAAATGGCATGGCTGTAGCAGAACAGGTGCGCTACCTGAGCCGCAGCTACGTGCGATACGGCAACAAGTATGTGCCGCGCGTAGTCTGGGCAGACTCACTAAAACTTTCCAAACTTCCTGGTATACAAGATGGTGTAGAAGCCTTGACTGAAGAAACAACCCCTGTCCAAAAAATGGGTACACTCTGGGCACAAACAGCCAATGGTTTCTTGCAATTGCGGTGGCTGCAAGGCTTCAATGTGCTACCTGAACTACGCTTGCGGGGAACCCAGGAGGGGCTTACGCTACCTAACCCAAAACTGATTGTATTAGGCACACGTATACTGGCGCAGACCAAGGCAGGGATACACGAGTGGAATCCTAAACAGGAAAAGTTTGAACCGGAACGTACGCTGGCACCTGACAGCTCGCTGCTTACATTCATCCACCAGGATGTATTCAACGACAGGTTGCTGCTGGCCGACGGCGACTTACGGTATGGGGCATGGCAGCCCTACAAGCGTACCTATGTGTGGGACAGCACCGCACTGCAACTTGGCCCTGGCTACAAACTACGCACCGCCTACCGTGACAACCAGCGCCAGTTCTGGCTGGGTTCCGATAAGGGGCTCGTGCTGTTTGAACCCAACCGAAGGCAGCGCATAGCGGTGAACTACCGCACCCTTCTACGCGCTGTTACAGGTACAAACGATTCTTTACTATATAATGGAGCCCTACCCGACAGTTTGCCTCAAGCCTCAGACAGCATGTGGCATATAGCTGGTTTTCAGTATTTGGGGCTGCCTGGCAGGTTGGCGTTTGCTGTAGCTGCACCTCGCTATGGTCCGGCGGTGAGCCTTACCTATCGCTTTGCTTTACAAGACGAGCAAAACGGCAAAGACTCGTTGCGCTGGGGTGCCTGGCAAGCCTCACCGCAATACCTGCTTATGGGCCTTGACCATGGCCGATACGCTTTACGCATGCAGGCACGAGACCAAACGGGCAGACTTAGTACCGCCCTGAGTTATCATTTCAGGCTAGTACCGCCCTGGTACACACGCACCTGGGCTTGGCTTTTGTTTATTCTGGCCGGCGGGGGCCTGTTGTATGGTGTGGGCTTTGCGTCCGTTCACATTTATGGGGCGCGCCTGCGTGCCTACAATCACCGGCTTGAAAAACTGATTAAAGAGCGAACTACAGAGATACGTGAGAAGAATGACGAGCTGGAAAAATCGAATGAAGAGATATTTCGTCAAAAGGAAGTTATAGAAGAAAAAAATCAGGACTTGATGGACAGCATCAGTTATGCCAAACGCATACAGGAGGCCATGCTACCTAAGCTTGAATTTATTAAACAATATTTACAGCAATTCTTCATACTCTATTTGCCGCGCGATATCGTAAGTGGCGACTTCTACTGGTTTCATCCTGGCAAAGATGAAATCTTGCTTGCGGTAGGCGATTGTACTGGGCATGGCGTACCAGGTGCCCTTATGTCAATGATGGGCTCCTCTTTACTTACACAAATAGTTACCGAGCAGGAAACGACGCAGCCCGACAAAGTGCTCCAGGCCCTGCACCAGGGTATACATACTGCGCTAGGCCACCACCTGGTGCAACTCGCCGAAACGGTAAATGATACCATCGAGATTACATTTATCAGAATAAACCTGTCTGAGCGCAAGCTGTATGCTGCCTCAGCCAACCGGCCCATTTTATGCGTACGCGATGGAGAACTTACTGAGGTGCGTGGCGAAAAGTACCCCGTAGGTAGCAAAACCAATGAGGCATACTTTACCCTACATACCTTTGACATAACCGAGGGATCTGCCTTCTACTTTTTCACGGATGGTTACCCTGATCAGTTTGGCGGGGCCAATGCACGCAAACTGCAAACTCGACGTTTCAAAGAACTTGTACAGCAATATTCATCACTTTCCATGGCTCAGCAGTCTGCCAAGCTGGCTAGTGAATTTGATGCTTGGCGTGGCAGGCACCCTCAGTTGGATGATGTATTGGTGGTAGGGCTGCGCTTTTAATTTCTAGTAGTACTTTTGCACAATGAAGGTATATACCCGAAACGGTGATAAAGGCGAAACCGGCCTGCTGGGAGGCACCCGTGTCCCTAAGTACGACCTCCGCATCGAAGCCTATGGCACTGTGGATGAGCTAAATAGTTTCCTGGGTATGCTGCGCGATACCCCTGGCACCCAGCCTGAACACGCCCTGCTGCAAAGCATACAGGAAAGGCTATTTACGCTGGGATCGTATCTGGCTACCGACGATGAAAATACCAAGGTGTTCAGGCCTGACCTGCAAGAGCAAGATGTTGTAGCGCTGGAGCTGTCCATTGATTCAATGGAAGATGGGCTACCGCTGCTTAAAAACTTTGTATTGCCTGGCGGGCACATCAGCAATAGTCTGGCACATGTTTGCCGTACAATCTGCCGCAGGGCAGAGCGGCTTGTGGTACACTTGGCAGCAGAGAAACCCGTAGAGCCGCTTGTAATCAGCTACCTCAATAGGCTATCAGATTGGCTATTTGTTTACGCACGTACACTGACCCACCGCGCTAAACAGCTAGAGGTATTATGGCAGCCACGTAAATCATAATCGGTACGGACATCTACGCTATATCCGGGAAACAAAACATTAGGCTGATTTAACCCACCTATCTCTGCCTCCCTTTATACATAAGTTCCTTTGGTTTGGTTGTGTATTGGCCTTGATGTGCTTGGTACAGTTCGGCCAAATCCTAACGGTTGATGTATGGGGTTGGCTGGGCATCACACCTCGAACGGCTCCAGGCGTGATAGGCATTATAACTGCACCCCTAGTGCATGGAAGCTGGGGGCACCTGGTTAGCAACCTCCTCGGGCTTATTCCAGCTGTCATTGCAATTGGGTATTTCTATCCTTCAGTAGCACTTAGCATTCATGTGCATTCGGTGATACTTGGCAATGCAATGGTATGGCTGCTAGCACGAAGTACAACTACACACATAGGCGCCAGCGGCTGGGTATACGCACTGTTAATATTTTTGCTAGTAAGCGGCTTCATCCGCCGTGAGCCGCGTGCTGCTGCGCTCGCTGGTATTGTAATACTCCTAAATCAAGGGCTATTCTGGGGCATGCTGCCCGTGCAGAAGGGTGTTTCGTGGGAGGGGCATTTGTATGGCGGCGTGGTAGGTACCATACTGGCTATAGCCTACCGCAAACGCGACCCTGCCCCTGCGTACTACACACTCAACGAGGAAAATGACAGCACGTCACCCGGGCTTTGGGATTACAGGCCGCATATTAAGCTTGCGAATAGCGGCGCGCAGCATGCTGAAATCGAACCTCACTCTTTCCGGTTTACTGCACCTATTTGGAAGATTGAGATAGACACAACTGAGAACCTAATCGCGGTAGAATTGCGCGATAGCGAGACACATAGTGTGAGTTTTGCAGCAATCGATGTAACACAAAACAAGCTGGCCTCAGGCTGGCTTGTTTTACCCGAAAGCTGGTGGGTGGGTTTAGCTGGCTGTGCGCATGGCTGGGTATTGGCACATGGCTATCTGGATCCGGGCCTGCCCACCCATCGCGGCATCTATGGCTGGGATGCCCGTTCAGGTAAGCTGCGCTTTGAACTTCCCACGTTGGCCTTTGTTTCGCAGCTACCCAATGGCCTACTACTGAAAGACCCAACCGCAGCTGAACCTACCTATTTCATACTTGAAAATAACGAAACCCTGGTACCACAAGTGATTGACGCAGCTAAAGCAAATAATCTGCTTTCGGCATCTTTGGTACCCAATTCACTGCACCTTCCACATATCTTGGTAGCCGATACCGATGCCTTTATTCAAACCAGCGCCCAGCTACTTCGTATCATGGGGCATACACCCGTACAGCAAGTTGAGCTGTATCAGAATACCCACTACAGCTATGTAGCTTATTATACCGAGACAGCAAAGGCATCGTTTACACATCGCTTCGCAATCTTTGCGCAGGGCCAATGTGCATATCAGGACACATTGGTAAAGGTTACCCCTACCCTACACCCAGAGCCCTTCATCGTCATAGGTACCGATGTTACACAAGCGCATCTTGTGTATATTAGGGAGCAAAATGAGCTGGTACTCTTGTAAACAACCCAACAATCTTGACCTATAGCCCTGATTTATGCAACTCCTTCTTTACTTTAATTTTTTCTTTGCTTTCCTGCTATTGTTGTTTGGGTTTCTATACAAACGCAAATACGATAAAAACATATTTTTTTATGTTGGCATACTTCTTTCCATCATCGTAGTGGGCGCCGTGATGCTCTTCACAATCGAGAATGTAAATAGGAAAAGGGGTATGGAGCCGTACAACATGACAGGCCTTACCACTGTATTTGCAATTGCGTTAGTGGTAGCGCTATTTTCAGGCAGCAGCTTCTTTACCAGTAAGAGATTCTACCCTAGCGGGTTGCTTTTTTTACTTTGCATGCTGGAGCTTATCACGCTCGCACTGCTTTGGGTATACTACCATGTCTAATGCTCTGCATTGTATTGCCACAGATATTTCACAGTCTCGGGTTCTAGCTGCACCCCGAAAGCTGATATGCTATCGGTAAATACACTATTTGCAAACAACGTATTTAGACAGATACCCTGCACGGCTACACTTGTGTTGTAAAACCGTAGTGCATTTTTGAACTTCAGTTCTTTATCAGCACCTAACAATTTGGTGCTTACTACAAATATGGGCTTGTTGTATTGCTGCGCTATTTGGCTTATGAAGGTGTGCTCCCGGCGTGCCTGTGCTTTGTAATCCCCGCTGGGGCTAGGCTCATGCACTATGCCAATTGCATCTAGTGATTGCCAGAAACCCAGCATCGCTATGCGGTCACCAGTAGTGCCGTATACCAGTTTAGCACGGGTATGCATTCTTAATGTACCGCACATACCTTTCCAACCCTGTATATCTGCCTCCAGGGCCGTAAACTGCCTGCCGAGTACAAGCCATTCCAGTTTTTGTGCCTTGCATGCCGGCAGTACCACGCTGAAAATAAGCTTCTGGTATGCAGTCAGCCAAGCATCAGTATCTATCCGGGCTGCTGCAAAAACACTATCTGGGTGCTCCGCATATAGCTGCACCCCCAGCCGGAAACTATCTGCAGCCACATCTGCTATCAATTGCTGTAGGTTTTGGTGCACACTGGGTAGCAACCTGGGCCACCCGTTTCCGTCCTTGCTTAGGGGCACCAAGAGCATCACCCGCTGAAAACCCAGTTGCTTGAGTTTGCCTAAATCACGCTTGCGCTCCATCTTGGGCAACCCATCAGAAGCTGAAATCCCTACCCACACGGGCACTCCTTTGCGTGTAAGGCTATCTGAATCGCAGCTTAGTATTACACATGTTACTATACATGCAGCGGCCCATACCCTCATGGCAAAAATTGTCTTTTTTGAATAGCTGCAAACACGTTTTCAGGGGTCAGTTCCTTCATGCATTTGAAGTGTCCTCGCGGGCATTGCTTGTACCCTATCTTGGAGCAAGGTCTGCAATGCAGCCCCTTTACTTCTGCTGCTATGTAATCAGTGTGGTAGGGTGTCATGCCAAACTCAGGAAGGGTGTTACCCCACAAGCTAACGATAGGCTGGCCAAAAGCAGCAGCTATATGCATCAGCCCCGTATCGTGCGTGATGACAAGACTACACTGCTGCATCAGCGCTGCGCTCTGGTGCAGGTTGTATCTGGCTACTGCATTCAGGTAAGGAACCTTGAGCAATGCAGCAACTTGCTCAGCATCTGCTGTTTCAGCATTGCCGCCCAACAGCACCACTGGCATTCCTATTCTGTTTGCCAATGCTGCATGGTGAGCGGGCGGCCATTTTTTGGTGCCATGCGTAGCGCCTAGTACTACAGCAACGGTGCCAACAGCATATGGGTTATGGGCTGCTAGTTTCTCTTTCAATTCCGCATCTGCCCACTCCTGCATCCCTGGCGGCAGTTGAAACTCAAGCCCGCCACTGCCCAGCCTTACCTGTAGCGGCGCAAGGGCCTGTGCATACCTATTTACAATGTGCGCAAGTGGCGTGGCCCTTTTGCTGCGCACCATCCACCATTTCTTAAGGTTTTCTTTGCTAAAGCTGGAAGAGGGTTTTTTCAGCTGCCAGCGAATGTACTGGCTGCGCAGGTTCTTTTGCAGGTCCAGCACGTAGTCATAGTCTTCCAGCTTCAATTCTCGTATCGTGTCGCGAAGTCTTTTTTGAAGCGGCATCAGCTTTGTGATGTGCGGGTTATGTTCCAGCACCTGCGCGTACTGCGGTTTTACCAAAAAATGAATTTTAGCCTCTGGCATGGCCCTGCGCAGGGCACGTACCACGGGTGTGGTGAGGACTATATCGCCAATTGCGCTCATGCGCATAATAAGTATCTTCATATAGGCTAAACGCCCAGGCAGAAATGTGGCCGTAAATATAGCTAGCGGCGGTTACCTGCCTGTAATGCAAACCACCTGCCTATGTCATCAGTAGATAAAACATTGAGCGTTTGTGCAGCTGTAAGCATGCCCTTTCGCGCTACACGCACGCCATACTGTACATCTTCAATGCCCAGCTTGCTATGTGAATCTGGGCAGATGGCGATGCGCACCCCACGCTCCGTAGCATAGCGCAGCCAGCGCCAGTCCAGATCCAGCCGGTAGGGGCTGGCATTAACTTCTATCGCTACACCATACTCCGCACAGGCCTCAATCAGCGCTGCATGGTTTACCGGGTAGCCTTCGCGCGCAATCAATAGCCGCCCGGTAAGATGCCCCATGATGCGGGTATAGGGGTTCATGGCAGCTTTGATGAGCCGCTCAGTCGCCGTCTTCTCATCCATTTTAAGCCCGCTGTGGATCGAGGCGATGACAAAGTCAAAACTGGCCAGTACTTCATCTGTGTAGTCCAAATTGCCATCAGGCAGGATATCACTTTCAATGCCCTTGAAGATTCTAAATGGTGCAAGCTCCTTATTCAGTTCGTCTATTTCGCTGTGCTGCTTGTAAACGGTTTCAGGTTTTAGGCCACCCGCGTAAGCTGCCATCTGGCTATGGTCTGTGATGCCCAGATAGTGGTAGCCACGCTCACGGCAGGCCAGCGCCATTTCGCGCAGGCTAAAAAGGCCGTCGCTGTAGGTGCTGTGCGCATGCAGTATGCCTTTCACATCGCCTACTTCCAGCAGTCTTGGCAGTTCGCTTTTCTTCGCCAATTCCAGTTCTCCCTGGTTCTCGCGCAGTTCGGGTAGCACATACTGCAATCCTGCATTTGTATAGATATCCTCCTCCTGGCTGGGGTTTGTGGTCGCAATGTGCCGCAAGGCAGCCGCATGTTCGCCCTCTGTACTTGTTAGAAATAGCGTACCTGCAAAAGCGTCGGGTGGCGAGCTATACACTTTTATAGGGTATTCACCACTACCCCACTTCGCCGATATCATCTGCCCCTTGGCTTCTATGTTTTTGATAGCATCATGTTTACGCAGGTACGAAACCAAAGCTGATGTATCCTCGCAGCTGGTTACAACATCTACACTGCGCACCACCTCGCAGTTGCGTCGATGTTCGCCGGTAATGGCGGCCTGTTGCACAGACTTGCAATCTTGAAGTATTGCAAGCAGTGCATCCGCTATACCCTGCGCAACATCTATCCGCATCTGCCCACGGCTGGCCAGGTAGAATTCTACACCTTGCGCTATACCTGCCTGAATTTTGCCACCGAAGCCTTTTACTTTTTCAAGCTTACCTGCTTTGCAGGCCTCCAGCAACGCTTCGGGCGTGACTATATTTAGCTCCTTCCAAACCACCTGCAGCTTCTTGGGGCCAAGTCCGCGAATCTTGCTCAGGGCCACAATGCCAGGCGGCACCTGTTCCTGAAGGTTCGCAAGTGCTTTGAGCTCACCCGTCGTTACAATTTCCTTTATCGCAGCTTCTATACTGCTGCCTACCCCCTCCAGCTTGGGTAGCTTGCCCGCAGCGGCAATGTCTGCCAGTGGCCCCTCAAAGGCTTCAATCACATCCGCGGCCTTCTCATAGGCCCGCGCCTTAAATTCATTCTCGCCCGCAAGGGACATGAGGCGCGCGGTAAGCGCAAGAACGTCGGCTATGTGTTGATTGGTCATTTACCCCCTTCCCCCAGAATAAAAAAGATTATTAATGTAATGAGTGATGCTGTTAGAAAGGATTTAACAAAACCCCAGAAACTATACTTAGATCTAGCATCCTTAGTACCGTCTTTAAAGCGACCATCCTTAACTTTAATCTTGTTTGAATTCAAGAATAAAATAATCGTTAGCACAACTAAAATTACGGGATAAATCATAGCTCTACAAAATTTTTACTAATTGCAAAGTATAGGCAATTTGATTTGAGTACCAATTATTCCATGTTTCAACAGGCTCCTGCCTGCCTGCCTACAATCTCATTTGCAACATCAGTATATGAATTCAATAAAACTATTCTACCGTCTTCTTGATTTGTAAAAACATCGCAAATCAAGAAAAAGTATTTATGATAATTACCATGTTCGAGCCGAGCCAGTTTCTTATAATCAGATAAATATGAATCTAGTGTATCTCTAAGCTTAATTTCTATGACGGCCTTACTTTCGTCACCCTCTTTATAAAATACCAAATCAGAAGGGCCTCCATTACCGAGATTCCATTCCCGCTTACAATCAATTCCTGCTTCTCCAAAAATGTTTAACTGATCGGCCAAGATGCCTCTGGCTAATAAGTATCCAATAGCCAGCTCTGGCATCCAAAATATACCTTTCCCAATACTCTTTAAATGAGCCTCTTCTTTGTTTACTAATGCTGATATGGTAGTAAACAAGGTTTTCTCATTTACATTCATGTTACATATTTAATCATTTCTTGCAAGTAATACATGAACATCTACTTGCCACGCAACATTGGCATGTTTTGCAGGCTGCGCCCGCTGCCAGCCAGCTTGTTCATGCTCTTCATCATCTTCTTCATTTCCTGAAACTGCTTCAGCAGCTGGTTTACCTCTTGTATCGTCGTTCCACTACCGGCTGCAATTCGGCGGCGGCGGCTGGCATCTATCAGCTCGGGGCTTTCGCGTTCGCCTTTGGTCATGCTGCGGATGATGGCCTCTACATGCTTAAAGGCATCATCTTCTATGTCCACATCTTTTATCGCTTTGCCCACGCCGGGTATCATGCCCACCAGGTCTTTCAGGTTGCCCATCTTTTTGATGGTCTGTAGTTGGCTCAAGAAGTCCTCAAAATCGAACTGGTTCTTGCGAATCTTTTTCTGTAGCCGGTCTGTCTCTTCCTGGTCAAACTGCTCCTGCGCCCGCTCTACCAGCGTCACCACATCGCCCATGCCCAGGATGCGGCTGGCCATACGGTCGGGGTGGAATAGGTCCAGCGCGTCCATTTTTTCACCCGTACCCACAAACTTGATGGGCTTGTTCACCACAGCGCGTATGCTCAGCGCAGCACCGCCGCGGGTGTCGCCGTCCAGCTTGGTAAGTACAGCGCCGGTAAAGTTTAGGCGCTCGTTAAAGGCCAGAGCGGTGTTCACAGCATCCTGCCCCGTCATGGCATCTACCACAAAAAGTATCTCGGTGGGCTGCGTGGCTTTTTTCACAGCCTCTATCTCCTGCATCAGCGCCTCATCCAGCGCCAGGCGGCCTGCCGTGTCAATGATTACCGTGTCTTTGGCGTTCTTCTTGGCATAGTCTATTGCGTTTTTTGCAATGGCTACGGGGTCTTGGCTACCGGGCTCGCTGTATACCTCTACTTCTACCTGCTCGCCCAGCACTTTTAGCTGCTCTACTGCCGCAGGGCGGTACACGTCATCTGCGACGAGCAACACGCTTTTGCCTTTGCTCTTGAGGTGCTTGGCCAGCTTGCCGCTGAAGGTAGTTTTACCGGCACCGTTCAGACCCGCCATCAATATCACGGTCGGCGGGTTCTTGGCAAAGCTGATGCCCTCATTGCGCACGCCCATGAGCTGCACCAGCTCGTCGTACACGATCTTTGTGAGCAGGTCGCCAGGACTTACGCTGATCAGCACATCGGTGCCGAGGGCTTTTTCCTTTACACGGTCAGTAAAGTCTTTGGCTACTTTGTAGTTAACGTCAGCATCCAAAAGGGCGCGGCGAATCTCGCGCACCGTTTCGGCTACGTTGATTTCCGAAATTTTGCCCTGGCCGCGCAGCGTTTTTACGGCACGCTCCAGGCCTAGTGAGAGGTTATCGAACATGGGGTTCGTTTGATGAATGGGGCTGCAAAAATACGAAAAACCTACCCATACGCCTCATCCTGCCGAAGCCCTTCCACTTGCAGCCCTGTATACGGATAGTAACCCACACGGTACAGGTTATGCACCAACAGCTGTGGTGGCCCTACCAGTGTGAGCACATGCCCTGTTAGAAGCAGCCGCTTGAGTGCGCTAGTAAGCGCGGCCATGGCGGGGCCGTCGCCAATGTCTACTTCCGATACGTCTAATGTTTGTGGGGGAAACTGAATCGCATGAAGCACTTCACACACAGTTTCAGCCGTTAAGTCGCCTGAAATTGTAAGCCTAGCATCCATTCGCGTTATTTGCATACCTGCTTCTTACTCTACCAATGCCAAAAGTAACATCCGCTAATCCATTTTTTGCAGGCACGACCAAACTCGCCGGCATTTTTCTGACACTTTTTGCTTTAGTGTACAGTGGCTATGCACAACAATCAGTCTTAAAATCAAACACAACTGACCAATCCATTTGGATTAATAGAAACGAAATTGAGCTAATAGCTTCCGAATTTGTAGCGGCTTCCCCAAAACACATAGAGGGTTTTTCATTTATTGAGTTTGAGATTCATCCAACCAAAAATATTTTTGAGCATAAGCTTTTAGTGGTTTCAGATTCAAGCTTAATAGAACCCACAAATTCTTTAGTCAAAAAATTCAAATTCAATACAAAAGATACACTCTTTAAGGTAAGGTTTATACTAAGGTTTATCCATAGGGATCCTTCACCTTCACCGACAACTTGCAGAACATTTGACAAGGAAGTTGAGGTATTAAACTTTAATGAGTTATCCAATCTGATTTCTTTTGAAAGCATTGCCAAGTCAAATGGCCATTCCGGTCTAGCTCTGTTCAGAGTCTTGATTGACGAAACCGGTAAGACTGTTCAAGTAGCTGAAGTGATATCACAAGATTCTGTATACCTAAACACTCTTCTGAAACATGTTAACATTTTAAGATGCCTCCCTGCGATTCAAAATAAAAGGGCAGTGGCTCAATGGACAAATATTGGTTTTTCCCTTCGAAAAATTGATCCAACAATCATCACTAGTAATGTAAATGAATCAGCCAATAAAGCTTATAAAATGCATATTGAGCACATAAATAAGCAACTCCCAGATATATTAAAATCAATTTCAAAGGAAACTGCAGGTAGATTATTGGATGATTATATTAGCTTCAAATTCGGCATCATTACCGACAAAACTGGAAGGCCAGTTGCACTTGATATGGCTGGCTTCAAGGATAATATCGTTATCAATATTGTCCTAAGTATAGTTAATCAGCTAAAATTAACCCCTGCAAAATTAGGTCCATATTATCACTATTTTATGGTACCAGTATACCTACCACTCTATCAGTATAGACGTAGCTATTACAATAAAGATGTAAAAGAACTGCTCCAAATTAAAGATGCAGACAAAGAGGATAGCCTATTACTTAAAGAAGCCATACCACTAAACATGAGCGAATTCTCCAAGAAAGTAGACTACCCATTATTAGCCAAGGAAGGTGGGATTCAAGGCAAAGTACTTTTCAAGATATTTGTAGATATAGATGGAAACTATGTTCAACATCAAGTTCTTTATTCCCCACACCCTTTACTTTTGGCGGAAACTGAAAAACATATATCTATTTTAAAATTTGTACCAGGAATCGGTTTAGATGGCAAGCCAACTCCTTCATGGGTCAGAGTACCCGTTGATTTTCACTTAAAAGAGTAATAGCATATGTCCAACACCATAGAAGAATTCAACGCCTACCGCAGCCGCATGAACGAACGCATCCTGGGTGCAGATTCGCTCGTGATGAAGCGCGTGTACAACGTAGACCACACCACCTACCAGGCTGGTGCGCTCGACAAGAAAACGAAAGAACTGCTGGGCCTCTGCGCCAGTCTGGTGTTGCGCTGCGACGACTGCGTGAAGTACCACATCGGTGAGTGCATTGCAGCGGGCGCTACCGAAAAAGAAATCATTGAGAGTTTTGAGGTGGGCTTAGTAGTGGGTGGCACCATTGTTATCCCGCACCTGCGCCGTGCCTTTGAGTTTATGGATGCCTGCTACTCGACGAAAGAAGTTTAAGCTTATCATGGTTCGATAAGCTCACCATGACAAACTTGTATCTAGAGCAGCCGCGCCATCTCAAGCAGTGCCTCTTCTGGAATGGTGTGTGCACCACTGTAATGCAACACATGGTGTTCCAGCTTGGCCTTCTCTATCGCTTCCAATTGAGCTTGTACCCGTTCGGGTGTGAGGTATTTGTCCTGGTTACCCAAAACCAACAGCAGCTTGCGGGTGCTGAAGAGGCCCGGCTTGATGGCGGCATACTCCAAGGGTAGTGCACCCGCCCAGAGTATCAAGTTGTCAAAACGCACATCGCCTCCACACACCCACCTAAAGGCTGTGGCTGTGCCCTGGCTAAAACCCAGCACATTCACTTTCACACCCTTGCCGCCAATGAAGGGGTCAAAGTTGCTCCACACGCTTTCAAACACTTGGGTCAGGTACGCGGCCTGGTCTTCTATTTCCAACTGCCGGTCTTCGCGAGTCATCCAGCTAGCACCTACCCGCTCAAAGCGATCGTCCAGGTAAAAGCGAGAGAGGCCTTCAGGCGCTATAAAATACCGCGTCCCATCATTCAGGGGATAGAAATACCGAAGAAAATATTGCGCCAGTTGGCCATACCCATGCAGCACTACCCAGAACTCGCGCACGCGGTCGCTCATTTCGCCCAGCGTGAAGTAACGCGCCGTTCGCTGCGCTTTTATGTGGTGCACATGGGCGGCATGCTGCTGGCTTTCCATACAACTAAGTTTAAGCCAAGTTACTTCTTTTGCGGTGGCAATATCTGACCAAGCGAAACGTAATACCTATCTGTATCAACTGAGAAATTTGTGACGGCGCTGGCTGGCAGCTTTACTGTTTGCAATTGTGCTGTCGGGAATATGCGCTGTTTCACGCCATCAGCTACTATGTCTACCGGCATGTTAAAGCCTTGCTGGCCCGTTACCCATCTGTAGCTCAGCACTGCAAACTTTGATTTCCTCTTAGGCAGCACCAGCGTGTACTCAAACTTTGGCGGTTGTATGTACCGTAAGTAAGCATAAAATATGGGCCGCAGATCCTTACCGGTTTCCTGATTGAAAAAAGCTATCACCTCCTCGCTGTTCACTATACTGACTCTGTACTTCAGTAGCAACTTTTTAAGTGTGCTAAACCATATTTTATCATCATTTATTACGCTACGCATTGTGTGCAGCATCCAGGTGCCTTTGTAGTACATATCCGCATTCTTCCAGTCGTTAAATTTTACGCCATAAGGACCCTGTATGGCATCCACATTCTTAATCTTGTCGCGTTGTTCCAGCAGGTAGGCCTGCGCTTTTTCTTTCCCATAGCGGCATTCCATATACAGCGCCTCTACGTACGTAGTGAACGCCTCGTGCAGCCACATGTCGCCATGGTCTATCGCCGTGAGGCTGTTGCCAAACCACTCATGGCCGCTTTCATGCACGATGATGAAGTCCCATCCCCACTTCAGGTTACGGTAGTTGTTGCCATACGCCACGGCCCCTTGGTGCTCCATACCCCAGTAGCTGGTTTCCACCAGTGCAAAGCCATCACGCTGAAAAGGGTAAGGCCCCAAGTACTGCTCAAAGCATTGTAGCATGGGCTTCACCTGCGCAAAGTGTTCGCGTGCTTTGTCCGTATTGGCGCGCAGCACATAGTAGTCTAGCTTTAGGCGGCTGCTGTCGGTTACATACACATCCTGCAGGTGTGCATAGTCTGCCAGGTTTACAGTTACGTTATAGCTGTTAATCGGGTAGCTCACGTACCACTCGTAGTCTGTGTAACCCTCTTCTTTGTTTACTACGCTGCGCAGCTCCCCATTGCTCACGCCCATCAGCCCTCTCGGCACACTCAGCACGATGCGCATGCTGTCAGGCTCATCGCTGCCATGGTCTTTTAGCGGCCACCAGCTACTTGCCCCATGCCCTTCGCATGCCACGCCCACCCAGGGCTTGCCGCCACCGTCTACCCGCCAAACGAAGCCCCCGTCCCAGGGTGGGTTTGCTGCTTCATTGGGTTTGCCGTGGTAGTACACGACTAGCACACCCCCGCTGCCTTTCTGTTTCGGTTTGGGTAGCGTTACAAATACTGCCTTACCCGTTCGCTTCCACGGTACGGATACGCTATCAGCCAGTATGCTGTCTATTGTCAGCGTTTCAAATAAATCTATTTGCAACGTGGAAAAGTCGAGTACAGCATCATAGCGTATTACATTGGCGCCACTTATGCTTCTTGTAACTGGGTCTATGCGTATGCTCAGGTCATAGTGCCGCACGTCATAGCAGGCGCGCTCCGGTAGTAGCATGCCGCGTAGGGTGTCGGCTCGTGTAAAGGGCCCCCTGCCCTTCATCACTTCATCCTGCAAAGGCTGGGCCGTAATGGCTCCCCATGTTAATATTCCACACAGGAATAGTAGTAGTATTTTATTCATATTCTAGCTAGAACGTTTTCACAGGCACAGAAGCTAAACAGGCAGCCATATATGCCACTACTTCTTCCCTACCCTTGCCCGTCTGTGCTGAGGTAAGAAAGATGGGCGGTAGCACTTCCCACTGCTCCGCCAGAACTTCTTTGTAATGGGCAATCTGCTTCTGCATAGCCACACCGCTTAGCTTGTCTACCTTCGTAAACGCAATAGCAAAAGGAACGCCCGCAGTCGCCAGTTGCCCCAGAAATTCCAAATCTGCCTCCATCGGTTCATGCCGGCTGTCTATCAGCACCAGCAGGCTAAGCAGCTCTGTGCGTTTTAGGAGGTAGTCCCATATCAGTTTATGGTAGGTTTCGCGCTCGGCTTTGCTGCGCTTGGCATACCCGTACCCGGGTAAATCCACCAGGTAGAATTTTTCGTTTATCAGAAAGTGGTTTGCAAGTCGGGTTTTACCAGGCGTGGCACTTATCTTAGCAAGCCCTTTTACCCGCGTAAGCATATTGATAAGCGAACTCTTACCTACGTTACTGCGCCCAATGCAAGCAAACTCATGCCGTCTGTCCGTTGGCATTTGAGTCAGCTCAGTGCTGCTCTTTACAAATGCAGCGCTTTCTACTTGCACAATATGTTAATTTAGATGTGGGAACAAATATCTAGCCCTACCCTGTTACATTGCTGCGCAAAGTACCCTAAAATTATCTCAACTTCGTAACCCTTACACTACACATACCTTTTTAACCATTATGAGAATAATCACCCTATTGGCACTTGCTGCATGTATAATGCTCGCATTGCCTGCCTCTGCCCAAAAAAGTAAGAAGAAAACCGCCAAGGCCAACAAAACCTGTACTACCACAGGTAGTTGCTGCGGTACAGCAGATGCAACCGCAAATGCCGAAATGGCCATCCCTATGGCACAGTTTGCCAGCAGCGATAAGTTTCAGACTGCGCACATAGTGCCCCTGCCTTTTATGCTGGAAAACCCCATCGGCACCATGGTAAAGCTGAAGAGTGAAGGCGCTGAAGTAAACGCCTATGAAATCAAAGCCAAAGGCAAAAGCGACAAAGTACTGTTCGTATTTCAGGAATGGTGGGGGCTGAACGACTACGTGAAGCAGGAAGCCGAGCGCTACTACAAAGCCCTGGGTGAACAGGTTACCGTAATCGCCCCTGACATGTACGACGGTAAAATTGCTACAACACCCCAAGACGCAGGTGCTGCAATGCAGGCCCTGAACAGCAACCCCACCCGTGTAACACAAATCATGGGGGCACTGCTTGCACATGCGGGCTCAAAAGCAAAAATTGGCACCATTGGCTGGTGCATGGGCGGCGGCCTCAGCCACCGCGCCACGCTGGCCGCAGGTAAGCAGGGTGTAGCCTGCATCATTTACTACGGGCAGCCCGAGATGGATGCTGAAAAACTCAAAGCCAGCAATGCACCTGTACTGAACATCTGGCCCAAGCAAGACAAATGGATAAATCAGGCCATGATGGATAAATTTGCTGCTTCCATGAAAGAGGCCGGTAAAAGCCTGCGCATTGAGCCGTATGATGCTGACCATGCCTTTGCAAACCCCAGCAACCCCAAACATGACAAGACCATGACAGAGGATGCCAATGGAAAAAGTGTAGCCTTCTTAAAGCAACACCTGGTAGGTGCCAGGTAGTGTTTACCTGTTCTCTCTTCGGCCAGGTACGCGTAAGCTTGCCTGGCCGTTTTTATTTAGGCCTGCTTAAAGTAGGCTAACAGTTCCTCTACATACTGCCTGTCGTTGCTCAACCTGGGCACCTTGTTCTGCCCACCCAGTTTGCCACGCTGTTTCATCCAGTTGTAGAACGTACCTGCAGGGGCCCAGTGCACTGCAGGTATGCGCATGGCAATGTCTTTGTACCGTTTAGCTTGGTAGTCTGTGTTTAGCCGTTGCAAGGTTGCGTCCATTACCTGAATAAACTGTTGGGCATCATTGGGTGGCTTGCTGCATTCTATCACCCACTCATGCGCACCGTTAGAGAACCCTTGGCCAGCCTCAGAAAAGTAAATGGGTGTAGCCGTAAAGTCCGTAACGCTTGCTCCCGTTGCAGCGCAGGCTTCCGCCACGGCCGCCTCAGCACTCTCCACCACTACTTCCTCGCCAAATGCATTCAGAAAGTGTTTGGTTCGGCCACTGATTAATATCTTGTAGGGGCTCTTTTGAGTGAACCGCACCGTGTCGCCTATCAGGTAGCGCCATAAACCACCGTTGGTACTAATCACCAGCGCGTAGTTTTTCCCTATCTCAACCTCATGCAGCAGTAGCGCTTTTGCATCTGGCTTGCCCACTTCCTCCAGCGGCACAAACTCATAAAATATGCCATAGTCCAGCATCAGTAGCAAATCTGTTTTATCCGGCTCATACTGTAGCGCAAAGAAGCCCTCGCTGGCATTGTACGTTTCCATGTACTGCATACGTGGGTGCGGTATCAGTTGCGCAAACTGTGCACGGTACGGCGTAAAGCTTACGGCCCCATGTATAAACAGTTCCAGGTCAGGCCATACCTCATGTAGCTGGCCAGGCTGCTTTCCAGCTATCTCTAATATTTTATGAATAAGCACCACCGTCCAGGTTGGTACGCCTGCAAGCATCGTTACGTTCTCACGCATGGTTTCGCGCGCCATGGCTTTTATCTTGGCCTCCCACTCTCCCATCAGCGCTACCTTGCGGCTGGGTGTGCGGTACCCCTCATAAAAGCGTGGCATGTTCTGTATCAGCACAGCGCTTAAATCTCCATACCGTGCGTGCCCGCTAAACTGGCTGATCTCATGGCTGCCCCCTACGCTAAGGCTCTTGCCTGCAAATAGGCGGCTATTGGGCCGGTTGTGCAGATATACAGCCAGCATATCTTTCCCGCTTTTGTAGTGGCAATCTTGTATGCTGCTGGGCGGCATGGGTATGTACTTGCTCTGTGCGTTAGTAGTACCGCTACTTTTGCTGAACCATTTGGTCACACCTGGCCATAGCACATCACGCTCGCCCCGCAGCACCCGTTCTATGTAGGAGTAGAACTGCTCGTAGGGTTGAATGGGCACACGCCGCTGGTATTCTGCAATACTGGTTATACTGGCATAGTCATATTGCTTACCCCATACCGTATGTTTAGCTTCTCTTAGTAATTGCCAGAACACCCGTTCCTGCACTTCATCGGGCCGCGCAATAAAATTTTCTACACGGTGCACGCGCCGCTTAAGCCACCAGGCCCCTATCTGCTGCAACATGGGTTACCTTCTCAGTTTAAAATTTTGGCCCAGGTATAGGCGGCGCACTTCCTCGTCGCCGGCCAGCTCTTCCGCCGTACCGCCTCTTAAAATTTTACCACTATACAGCAGATACGTACGGTCGGTTATGCTGAGTGTCTCATCCACGTTGTGGTCCGTAATCAATACGCCTATGTTGCGCTTCACCAGCTGACTTACAATGCGCTGTATTTCTTCTACCGCTATCGGGTCCACCCCTGCAAAAGGTTCATCCAGTAAAATGAACTTCGGATCCACAGCCAGCGCACGGGCTATCTCCGTGCGCCTCCGCTCACCGCCGCTCAGGAACGTGCCCTGATTTTTGCGCACATGCCCCAGGCTAAATTCCTCTATCAGCCCGTCGGTCTTGATTTGTCTTTCTTTCGGTGTCATTTTCGTGGCCATCTCCAGCACCGCCAATATGTTGTCTTCAACACTCAGCCTCCTGAACACACTCGCCTCCTGTGGCAGGTAGCCAATGCCCAATTGGGCCCGTTTGTACATGGGCAGTTGCGTAATGTCCATACCGTCTAGCAGTATCCGCCCGCTGTTCGGGCGTATCAGGCCCACCACCATATAAAAGGTGGTCGTCTTGCCCGCGCCATTGGGGCCCAGCAAGCCCACTATCTCGCCCTGTTTTACATTTACGCTTACGTTGTTTACTACGGTGCGTTTCTTGTAGGTCTTGATTAAACTATCTGTTTCTAAAAGCATAGGTGGCTTCCAAATATTTGCCTACAACCCCCAAAAATAGGCAAACCTGCCTTGTATTGTATGCGCAACCCGTATTAGTTAACAAGATGTATCATTAAACCAGAGCAAAGCCTGTTTCCATTGAATTTTAAGGAATGGTTTTTGCTTAACTTCAAGCCGTACTCCTTCTTGCAAAATACCTTACCAAAATGCATAGGTTTTTACACGCTACCGGCTTAAAGCATCTGTTTTTTCTGCTCTGCGGTTATTTTTTGGCTTGCTTTTCAGTAAAAGCCCAGGTGGGCATAGGGGTAGCCTCGCCAAATGCCAGTGCTATGCTGGATGTTAGTAGTACCACGCGCGGCTTGCTCTTCCCACGTATGACGGCAGCGCAACGAACTGCTATTGCAACACCTGCAGATGGTTTGGTGGTGTACCAGACCGATGCACCCATCGGGCTCTATGCCCGCATCAGTGGCGCATGGGTTCAGGTGAGTGCAGGCGGTGGCACGGGTGTAAATTTTGATGTGTCCACTTTCCAGAATTCTACCTCACCAACCAATTACCTGTTTGACATCCAGAACAACTCTACAGGCCTCTCTCAGGGCGCCCGACTACAGACGGTAGCAGGTGGGGCTAACAACAATGCCACGGGCCTCACCATTACCGCTTCTGCTACGGGTACGGGTACCGCCACCGCGCTGAACGTGAGCGCAAGCGGAGGTACAGGGCCACGCTACGCTGCACTTTTTGCTGGCGGCAACGTAGGCATCGGCGTAGCAGCACCGGGCAGAGCGTTAGATGTGCAGACAAACGCTGTGGGTGTGGATGCAGGTGGTTTTAGAATAAACAACGCAGGTAGTAACGCCGTAGCACTGTTTACTACATCAAACGGTACTGGCAATAATTTGTTGGCAGTAGCCACGGGTACGGGCCCTTCTGCCAGTATTGAGGTTAACAATACTGCCAGCACCGCCCCGGCGCTGGCAGTA